>ENA-OQIO01000034-OQIO01000034.1-human-gut-metagenome-genome-assembly--contig:-NODE-34-length-57210-cov-8.856595_pt1 | contig 57210 bp, 65 predicted proteins | sample MGYA00242573_ERZ504737 | MGnify/ENA primary metagenome ERZ504737 (study PRJEB26092, sample SAMD00036203) | human gut metagenome | host: Homo sapiens | study: EMG produced TPA metagenomics assembly of...
CTGATCAGGGGAAAGAGGTCTGTGATGGCAGAACTTAAGTAGTTCTGGTTCGGGTTACACACGTTTACGTGTCATTAAGGGAAATCAATTGATTTATTAGAGTGGAACCGCGGATTATTTCGTCTCTTGGAGATGAGATAATCGTTTTGATTTATTAATAAAAAGAAAAGGGGCAAGAAGTATGGGAATCATCCAGCATGTGAAGGAAGAGTTTCAAGTGATAAAAGAGCGTGACCCGGCAATCAAATCGCCGATGGAAGTTTTGCTTTATCCAAGCTTTCGTGTTATGCTAAGTTATAGACGTGCACATAAACTGTATTTGAAAGGGCACTATTTCTGGGCAAGATTTCTTTCCCAGCGTGCGGCGAGAAAAACAGGGATCGAGATACATCCGGGTGCAACGATCGGAAAAGGATTTTTCATCGATCATGGAAGCGGTGTTATCATAGGAGAGACCGCGATCGTCGGTGATAACGTTACCTTATATCAGGGTGTGACGTTAGGTGGAACCGGAAAGGAGACCGGAAAGCGTCATCCAACGATCGGCGACAATGTCATGATCAGTGCCGGCGCAAAAATCATGGTTCTTTTACGGTCGGGGAAAATTCCAAGATCGGAGCCGGAAGCGTGGTTTTGGAGGAAGTTCCGCCAAACTGCACCGTTGTTGGTGTTCCGGGACGTGTGGTAAAACGCGACAACATAAAAATTCCACGAAGCGATATGGATCAGTGTCATCTGCCGGATCCGGTCAAAGAGGACATTACTCTTTTACAGAGAGAGAACGCCGAGCTTGTCAATCGTGTGCTTGATCTGGAACGCCAGTTGAAAGAGGTTGACCGGAAAGTCAGACAGGATGGATAATAAGAAGTTAAAATAATATAGAAGGAAAATGGAGAACACAAATGGAAAATAATTTTAAATTTTACAATACGCTCACAAAAAAAATCGAGACCGTGATTCCTCATGAGGATGGCAAAATCGCAATGTACACCTGCGGACCTACGGTGTATCATTTTGCACATATCGGAAACCTGAGAAGTTATATCATGGAAGATGTTCTGGAAAAATCACTCCGTTATGTTGGATATGATGTAAAACGTGTCATGAATATTACAGATGTAGGACATCTGGCTTCCGATGCAGATACCGGGGAAGATAAAATGTTAAAGGGTGCAAAGCGTGAACATAAGACAGTTATGGAGATCGCAAAGTTCTACACAGACGCATTTTTTGAGGACTGCAAAAAATTAAACATCAAGACACCGGACGTTGTGGAACCTGCAACGAACTGCATTCCTGAATTTATAAAAATGATCGAGGGGCTGTTAGAAAAGGGTTACGCTTATCAGGCAGGCGGAAACGTTTACTTTGACACGTCCAAACTGGATAATTACTATGTTTTCTCCACACAGGCAGAACTTGAGACTTTAGTCGGTGTAAGGGATGATGTCGATGAGGATACCAATAAGAAAAACAAGACAGACTTCGTGCTCTGGTTCACCAAATCCAAATTTGAAGACCAGGCATTGAAATGGGATAGCCCATGGGGCGTCGGTTATCCGGGATGGCATATTGAGTGCTCCTGCATCAGTATCAAGCATCTTGGCGAGTACATGGATATCCATTGTGGCGGTGTGGATAATATTTTCCCACATCACACCAATGAGATCGCACAGTCTGAGAGCTACCTCGGACACAAATGGTGCAATTACTGGTTCCATGTACAGCATTTGAATGACAAATCCGGTAAAATGAGTAAATCCAAAGGAGATTTCCTCACTGTTTCCTTATTACAGGAAAAAGGGTACGACCCGATTGTATACCGGATGTTCTGCTTACAGTCCCATTACAGAAAACCGCTTGAGTTTTCTTATGAGATCATGGATAACACCAAAGCCGCTTACAACAAACTGGTAAAACGTGTTGCCGGACTGAAAAAAGAGGGCGAGACAGACCAGAACGTATTTGCAGAATACAAGGCAAAATTCGTGGATGCGATCTCGAACGATCTGAATACTTCCATGGCGATCACTGTTTTATATGATCTGTTAAAAGCAGACACGAACGATATTACAAAATACGAGCTGATCAAAGATTTTGACAAAGTTCTTTCCCTGAATCTGGAAAATGCAAAGAGCACAGAGACAACGGAAGGCGTTGACGCTGAACTTGAGAGCTTTGTCCTTGCCAAAATCGAGGAGAGAAAAGAAGCAAAGAAAGCAAAAGATTTTGCAAAAGCAGATGCCATCCGTGATGAACTGCTTGCAAAAGGAATTGTCATCAAAGACACCCGCGAAGGTGTGGTATGGCATAAAGCGGAGTAAAGAGAGATGGAAAAAGGAATCGATTCTTATTTAAAAGAACAATTTGAAATCCCGGATGTCGACATCCGCACATATTCACCGTTGACACTGGCTTATATCGGAGATGGTATCTACGACCTTGTGATCCGGTCTCTGGTAGTAGCCAAAGGCAACACGAGAGCGAGTGAACTCCACAAGCGCACCAGCCAGATTGTAAAGGCACACACACAGGCGGAGATGATGGAGGTGCTGCTTCCGATTCTGACAGAGGAGGAGGCAGCCGTGTATAAGAGGGGGCGCAACGCCAAATCTTTTACCATGCAAAAAATGCCACGATGTCGGATTACCGTAAGGCAACCGGATTTGAGGCGCTTATGGGATATCTGTATCTGAAAGACGAATTTGAGCGTCTGGTCGAGCTGGTGAAAACTGGCGTGGAAGAGATGAGACTAAAACTATAGTTATATCTTGCAAGCAGCGAAATGATTGAGTGATGAGATCACGATAAGAGAAAGGGAAAAAGAATTTCATGGGATATGAAGAACAGAAAATAGAGGGACGTAATGCGGTGCTAGAGGCATTCCGTTCCGGAAAAACAATAGACAAACTGTTTGTCTTGGATGGATGTCAGGATGGACCGGTGCGGACAATTGTCAGAGAGGCAAGAAAACATGACACGATTATCAATTTGTGGATAAGGAACGTTTAGACCAGTTATCCGAGACAAAAAAGCATCAGGGTGTCATTGCAGTTGCCGCAGCATATGAGTATGCGGAAGTGGAAGATATTTTAAAAAATGCAGAGGAAAAAGGAGAACCACCGTTCATTTTTATTCTGGATAATATTGAGGATCCACATTAATCTTGGTGCGATCATCCGTACCGCAAATCTGGCAGGAGCGCATGGTGTGATTATTCCAAAACGCCGGGCAGTGGGACTGATGCAACGGTTGCAAAGACTTCAGCAGGTGCGATCAACTATACGCCTGTCGCAAAAGTGACAAATCTGACTGCAGCCATCAAGGAGCTGAAAGAAAAAAGGCTTATGGTTTGTCTGCGCTGACATGGGCGGAACCGAGATGTACAAACTCGACTTAAAAGGACCGATCGGTCTTGTGATCGGAAACGAGGGCGAGGGTGTCAGCAAACTCGTAAAAGAGAATTGTGATTTTATCGCATCCATTCCGATGAAAGGGGATATTGATTCCTTAAATGCATCGGTAGCCGCAGGCGTGCTGGCATATGAGATCGTGAGACAGCGTCTGCAGTAACTTCTGGATATGGCGCATCCGCAGGGCGTGGATGCGGTTTGGAACGATTGTGCAGGGAGATCAGGTATGGAAAAATATAGGGACAATGATCCGGGAAAAGAGCAGACAGCCTATGACAGGTTAAGTGATGAAGCACTTTTGCGGCAGCTTCGGGCTGGGGATGCCGCAATCATGGATTATGTGTTGGACAAGTACAAACCACTCGTGCGGAAAAAGGCGAATGCCATGTTTTTGATCGGGGGCGATACCGATGATCTTATCCAGGAAGGGATGATCGGTCTGTTTAAAGCAATCCGCGATTACCGGGAAGAGAGAGAAACTTCGTTTTTCCATTTTGCAGAACTGTGCATCACAAGACAGATTTACAGTGCCATAGAGGCATCCAACCGGAAAAAACATGCACCGTTAAACTCCTATGTTTCTTTTTATTCGGAGGTGAGTGAAGAGGGACAGCCGCTGGCAGAGTATCTCGAATCGGAGCGTTCAGATAATCCGGAACAGCGCATGATCGATCAGGAAAACTTTGAACTGTTTCTGAAAAAAGTACGCCAGAGCCTGAGTAAAATGGAGTGTGAGGTGTTAGATGATTATCTGTCGGGGTTAAATTACCAGCAGATCGCAGAAAAAATGAAGAAATCCCCGAAGGCGATCGACAATGCACTGCAGCGCATCAAAACAAAAATCAGGGTTTTTCAAAATGATACGTTGCCTTCTTGAGAAAGTATTTTGGTGGCATAATTTCAAAATAGAGACAGAATATGTACAATATGCACAAAAATAGAAGTGAATTTTTGTAACATTTGTGAACACTTATGTGAGAGAGTATGATATTATAATTCTCGTAAAACCCCCCAATACATTATATATAGTTTTTGCTATACCCCATAGTAAAAATACCTTCTCCTAAAAGAACAGCCGATCGACAGGCTGTTCTTTTTTGCGCGAAAAGAAAATCTGATATTGTGTGATCCAGTCAATAAATGTTTATGAGAAAATGTTTATGAGAAAATCATAAATTATCTGGTTGACAAATAGAGTATGATTTGTTAGAATACCACTTGTCGATTGCGTAAGCAGTTGAAGAGTGCTGATATGGCTCAGTCGGTAGAGCGTCGCCTTGGTAAGGCGGAGGTCACGGGTTCGATTCCCGTCATCAGCTTACTTAAGAAAGATCCCGGGAAACCGGGATTTTTTCATTATATAAAAACAACGGGAGACAGATCGGAAAAAACGAGGTGAAAAGAATGGAGTCAAAACGTAAGGTACTGCAGAAGCTGTTCCTTTCCACGCTGTATCTGAGCGCGTTTACGTTCGGAGGCGGGTATGTGATTGTGACGCTGATGAAGAAAAAGTTCGTGGATGAGTACCACTGGATTGAGGAAAATGAGATGCTGGACCTGGTAGCGATTGCACAGTCGTCGCCGGGGCCGATTGCGGTAAACGGAGCGATTGTCGTCGGGTATAAGCTGGCGGGGATGATTGGTGTGCTGGTTTCGATTATTGGAACGATTATTCCGCCGTTTCTGATTATCTCTGTGATTTCGGTCTGCTATCAGGCGTTCCGGGATAATTTTTTCGTGAGCCAGATGCTCGAAGGAATGCAGGCAGGCGTCGGAGCCGTGATTGCATCCGTGACGTATGAGATGGGAGCCGGGGTTGTGAAAGAAAAAGATCCACTGTCGCTGGTGATTCTTGTCTGTGCGTTTGCAGCAGCCTGTTTTTTCAAGGTCAACGTGATTTATATTGTACTGGTCTGCGGTGCCATCGGTGCGGTGCGGACGATTCTGGCGAAACGGAGGGGTGCGAAATGATCTATCTTCAGTTATTTTTAAGCTTTTTCCAGATCGGCCTGTTCAGCTTCGGCGGAGGCTATGCGGCCATGCCGCTGATTCAGGGACAGGTGGTGCAGGGACACGGCTGGCTTTCGATGTCGGAGTTTACGGATCTTATCACCATCTCTCAGATGACACCGGGGCCGATCGCAGTCAATTCGGCAACCTTCGTCGGAATTAAAATCGCAGGCATCCCAGGAGCGCTCGTGGCAACGTTTGGATGTATTCTGCCGTCGTGTATTCTCGTCACACTGCTTGCGAAGCTATATTTAAAATACCGCGAAATGGCAATGCTCCAGGGAATCCTCCACTCCCTCCGCCCGGCGGTTGTGGCGATGATCGGTTCCGCAGGGATTTCAATTCTGGTCACGGCGTTTTGGAGTAGTGAAGGAGATACCGTGATCCGGCTGGCGCAGACGAACTGGAGTCTTGTCGTGATCTTTATCATCAGCCTCATTCTGCTGCAGAAAGGCAAAAAGAACCCAATCTTTGTGATGGTACTGGCCGGGGTGATGAAGGTGGCAGTGGCGCTGGTGGAAAAATTTGCGGCATGCTGTGGGACGATTTTTTAAATTCAAAGGTGAATGCTTTTCAGGACGTATTAAACTCAAGAATATATATCGATAAAACAGGATTGCTGGAATACACCAACAGTGTGATTGACACAACATCGAAGTTTATCTGCAACAGCCGCCCCAGAAGATTTGGAAAATCGATCACAGCGGATATGATGACTGCGTACTACAGCAGAAGTCTGGATACAGAAGAAATGTTTGAAAAGCTTAATATTGGTCAGGCGGCAAATCAGAAAATACAGGATGAATATCAAACAGCAGATTCTTAATAGGGAAGGTAAACATAGTGTTATACATTATTTTTGATTTTATAATGGCAGTAATTATGTTTATGTCACTTCCTTTTATTGTTGGAATAATGGTAGATATCCGCCATCAGGGAATTGGGTGCTTTGCGGCATGGGTAATATGGGGAGTTATGCTTATCTTATCGTTGAGGCTGTTTGATGCTCTGAAATTAAGATGTCAAAAAAAGCCAGAAAAAAGATAAAAAGGATCTTTCTTTCTAAACATGAATCGTGTATAATAAGCATTACTGTTCGGGGCCTGCCTGGAGAAATCCAGAAAGGCTCCGATTTATGTCATTTATTTTATACAGCAAGAAAAGGGGGAAACCATGCAGAAACACAGAAAATTTATTGGGAACAAACGGTTTTACCTGATGGTACTTGGCGTTGCGATGCCGATTATGATTCAGAACGGTATCACCAACTTTGTCAGTCTTCTCGACAACATCATGGTAGGACAGGTCGGTACCGAGCAGATGTCCGGCGTTGCAATTGTCAACCAGCTTCTTTTTATCTATAACCTTTGCATTTTCGGAGGGGTATCCGGTGCAGGAATTTTCACTGCGCAGTATTTCGGACAGGGCAACGACGAGGGTGTGCGAAACACCTTCCGCTTCAAGCTCTGGATCGGCGTGATCCTGACGGCAGCGGCAATCACTATTTTCCTTGGTGCGCACGAGCCTCTGATTCGTCTCTACCTGACAGGAGATCAGGGAAGCCAGGACATGAATGCGACATTAGCCTATGGCATTTCTTATATGAAGGTCATGCTGGTAGGACTTCCGCCGTTCCTGTTTGTGCAGCTTTATGCCAGCACGCTGCGCGAATGCGGCGAGACGATGCTTCCGATGAAGGCCGGTATCACAGCCGTATTTGTCAATCTGATTTTTAATTATATTTTAATCTACGGAAAATTCGGCGCACCGCAGCTCGGAGTTGTCGGCGCGGCAGTTGCAACGGTGCTGTCCCGTTACGTGGAGATGGCGATCGTGCTGATCCGCACGCACGGAAACAAAGAAAAATATCGTTTTACGAAGCATCTGTACCGCACGATCCGTGTTCCGGCGGCTTTGACGAAACAGATCCTTATCAAAGGAACACCGCTGATGCTGAACGAAACGTTCTGGGCAGGCGGCGTTGCGATCCTGATGCAGTGTTACTCCGTGCGTGGACTGAATGTCGTAGCCGCGATGAATATCTCCAACACGATCTCGAACCTGTTCAACGTCGTTTTCATCGCACTCGGCGATTCCGTTGCCATCATCGTCGGACAGCTCCTCGGAGCCGGAAGGATGGAAGAGGCAAAGGATACCGATACGAAGCTGATCACGTTTTCCGTATTACTCTGCATTGTGATCGGCGCGCTGATGGCGCTCGTGGCTCCAATCTTCCCACGCCTCTACAACACGACGGACGAAGTACGCCACATGGCGGCAATCTTCATCGTGGAAGTGGCCATGTTCATGCCGGTCAATGCATTCCTGCATGCAAGCTACTTTACCCTGCGCTCCGGTGGAAAAACGATCATCACGTTCCTGTTCGACAGCGTCTTCATCTGGGTTGTCAGTGTGCCGGTGGCTTTCTGCCTGAGCCGTTTTACCGGACTTTCGATCTACGCAATCTACTTTATGGTTATGTCGGTTGACCTGATCAAGTGCGTGATTGGATTTGTCCTTGTCAAGAAAGGAGTCTGGCTGCAGAATATTGTGGCGGAGTAAAGAAAAAAATCTGTCTGTTTTCCAGTCTGAAAAGGATGGGAGGCGGGCAGATTTTTGCTTTATAAAAAACTTTGTTGAATTTTACTGTAAAGCAAAAAAAGCCCTCCGGGCAGGATCGGACTGCGGCTGAGAGAAAGAAAAAGAGTATTTTTGATAAAATTTCGCAAATGAAGCAGCTGTTTTTGGTGGAAAAGTGGAAATTTTTTCATTAATCAAACACCGGTTGAAATTTAGAGAACGCTTGTTATAATAGGGGTGCAGCGAACAGACATCCCGTGTGACGCGTGAATCTCTCTTCCTATTATTAATGAGACGCAGTCACACATGAAATGGAGGAAAAAAGCGATGGATTACGCAAAAGAATCATTAAAGATGCACTATGAATTACGCGGAAAGCTTGAGGTCACTTCCCGGGCGGCCGTAGATACAAAAGATGCCTTGAGTCTTGCCTATACACCGGGTGTGGCGGCGCCGTGCCTGGAAATTCAGAAAGATGTCAACAAGAGCTACGAGCTGACCAGAAGATGGAACACGGTAGCTGTTGTTACAGATGGAACCGCAGTTCTCGGACTTGGAGATATCGGCCCGGAGGCCGGCATGCCGGTCATGGAAGGAAAATGCGTGCTGTTTAAAGAATTCGGTGGTGTCGATGCAATCCCGCTCTGCGTGCGCAGCAAGGATGTGGATGATATTGTCAATACCGTGCGTCTTCTCGCAGGAAGCTTCGGCGGTGTCAACCTGGAGGACATCTCCGCACCGAGATGTTTTGAGATCGAGAAGAAATTAAAGGAATGCTGTGATATTCCGATTTTCCACGATGATCAGCATGGAACAGCCGTGATCACACTGGCCGGTGTCATCAATGCGCTGAAACTGGTTGGAAAGAAACTGGATGAAGTCAAAATTGTTACCTCAGGAGCCGGTGCAGCCGGAATCGCCATTATCCGCCTGCTGATTTCGATGGGTCTCAAAAACGTCATCATGACAGACCGCAAAGGTGCGATTTACGAGGGACGCGACGGCCTCAACCCGATCAAAGAGGAGATGGCGAAGATCACAAACTACAACCATGAGAAGGGCACGCTTGCAGAGGTAATCAAAGGAGCCGATATTTTTATTGGCGTTTCTGCGCCGGGTACGCTCACTCCCGATATGGTACGTACGATGGCAAAAGAGCCGATCATCTTTGCCTGCGCAAATCCGACGCCGGAGATTTTCCCGGACGAGGCGAAAGCAGCAGGAGCAGCCGTTGTCAGCACAGGAAGAAGCGATTACCCGAACCAGGTCAACAACGTACTCTGCTTCCCGGGCATCTTCCGCGGAGCGCTCGATGTGAGAGCATCTGATATCAACGATGAAATGAAGGTCGCAGCAGCTTACGCAATCGCAGGCCTGGTAAGCGATGAAGAGCTGAACGCAGACTACATCCTCCCGGCAGCCTTTGATCCGCGTGTCAAAGATGCGGTGGCAGCAGCCGTTGCAGAGGCAGCAAGAAAGAGCGGCGTAGCGAGAATCTAAACAGAGTTTGATACAAAAGAAAACGACAGAAAAAGGCTTCCCGGACAGCAAGGAAATCCGGGAAGCCTTTTTGCGTATCGTTAAGAAATTATGAAGGAAAGCAGCAGTTACATTCAGCCAGCCAGATCGTCTTCTGCCGGCAGTTCCGGTCCGGTCAGAGCGTACGGATCGAGAATGTCGTCGAGCTGTTTCTGTGTCAGCAGTTCGTCTTTCAGAACCAGAGAAGTAACACTCTCGCCCGTCTTCAGCGATTTCTTTGCAATCGAGGCCGCTTTCTGGTATCCGATATACGGGCAGAGCGCCGTTGTGATGCCGACACTCTTCGAAACGAGATCCTCGCATCGTTTCTCATTTGCGGTAATGCCGAGAATACAGTTCTTCACAAGCGTATTCACAGCGCCTGTCATCGAGGTGATGGAAGAGAACAGGGAGTAGAAGACAACCGGCTCAAACGCGTTCAACTCCATCTGCCAGCCTCAGCCGCCATCGTGATTGTGGTGTCGTTTCCGATGACATGGAAGGCAACCTGTGTCACAACCTCCGGGATAACCGGGTTGATCTTGCCCGGCATAATCGAGGATCCGTTCTGCATCGGCGGCAGGTTGATCTCGCCGAATCCGGTTCGCGGTCCGCTGGACAGCAGGCGCAGGTCGTTGCACATCTTGGAGAGGTTGACGGCGCAGGTCTTTAACGTGTTGGAGATCGTCACAAATCCGTCGAGGTTCTCCGTCGCGTCAAACAGATCGTCCGCCTGCATCAGCGGATAGCCTGTCACAGCAGCGAGGGTCGGCACGATGTGGTGGAGATAGTAATCGGAAGCATTGATCGTCGTACCGATGGCTGTTCCGCCGAGGTTCAGGGTGAACAGCTCTTTTCTGGCGCGTTCGATCCGGCGGATATCACGCTCGATCATCGTTGCGTAAGCGTGGAAGCTCTGGCCGAGACGCATCGGAACAGCGTCCTCAAGCTGGGTTCTTCCCATCTTTAAAATGTGGTCAAATTCCTGGGACTTATCGAGCAGTGCTGCGTGGAGTGACTCGAGCGCATGCAGAAGATCCGGGAGCAGATCGAGCACGGTCAGTTTTCCTGCACTTGGGATAACGTCGTTTGTGGACTGTGCCATGTTGACGTGGTCATTCGGGTGGACAATGGTATAATCACCCTTGGCGCCGCCCAGGATTTCGATGGCGCGGTTTGCGATGACTTCGTTTGCGTTCATATTAGCACTCGTTCCGGCGCCGCCCTGGATGCCGTCAACGATGAACTGGTCTTTTAATTTGCCGGCAATGATTTCATCACAGGCATAGATAATGGCAGCCGCTTTTTCCTCCGGCAGTCTCTGTGCTTCGCGGTTGGAGATGGCAGCTGCCTTTTTAATTTTCGCCAGATTCTGGATCATGACCGGGTGGATCGGCGTTCCCGTGATGGGGAAATTCCGTTTTGCCCGCAGGGACTGTACCCCGTAGTAGGCGTCGGAGGGGACTTCAAGGGAACCAATGGAATCTGCTTCAATTCTTGTTTTCATAATAATCTCCTTCTTTCTGCACGCATTGAGTTGTGTATATTGTCTGAAACAATTCTTGCTTTGCCTTTCGATACCGGAAGAATAACACCAGGGCAGAAATTTGTAAATACCGCCGCCGAAGAACTGTGGAATTTTATTTATTTTTGCATTTGATTTTAAATACCAAGGGAAAGAGGCACTTTTACTTATTTTTCGAAAGCAGTTTCCGCGAGGACACGTTTTCGTAGACAAAAAACGGCGAACGTGATATGCTGAACAGTATAAAAGTGAAAAAACAGGAGAGCAGCGTATGAAACATGAAAAAAGCAAGAACGATGCGATGCGCCATGAGCTCGATCACATCGATGCAAAATCCTGAATCTTCTTCGGGAAAACGCCAGGATGCCGCTGAAAGAAATCGCGGAACACGTATTTTTATCCTCCCCGGCAGTTTCCGCCAGAATTGAGCGGCTGGAGAAGGAAGGCTACATTACAGGATATCAGGTCAAATTAAATCCGGCGCTTTTGGGATATCCGATCAAAGCGTTCATCAACCTCGAGGTTGAGCCGGTTCAGAAAAAAGAATTTTATCCCTATATTGAAAAAGGTCCACAATGTCGTGGAATGTAATTGCGTTACCGGTGATTACTCCATGCTCATTGAGGGCCTTTTTGTTAGTACCATTGAGCTCGACCAGTTTATCGGCGAGCTGCAGCATTTTGGACGGACGCGGACGCAGATCGTGTTCTCGACCTCCGTGGAGCACCGCCAGGTGACCGCACACGAGGCAGAAGAATAGGCACCGGTCCGCTCCGGCGGCTTTGTGTATCGAAAAAAATGCTTTGCAGGAGAATGCTTTTGTGTTATAGTGATAAAATACACAGAGCATTTTGCGCCCTTTTCGGGGCAGTGCTCCAAACGAAAAGATTCGAGGGAGGCCTGACCTTATTATGGAAGAAAAAGAAGTTGTTTCCAAAAATTTTATCGAGCTTGCGATTGACAAAGATCTGGCAGAGGGCGTTTACGACCATGTCTGCACACGATTCCCGCCGGAGCCAAACGGCTATCTTCATATCGGACATGCAAAATCCATCCTGTTAAACTACGGTTTATCACAGGAGTACAACGGAGAGTTCCACATGCGTTTCGATGATACAAACCCGACGAAAGAGAAAACCGAGTTTGTTGATTCCATCAAAGCCGATATCCAGTGGCTTGGTGCAGACTGGAAAGATCATCTGTACTACGCATCCGATTATTTCCCACAGATGTATGAGGCAGCCGTAAAACTGATCAAAAAAGGAAAAGCATTCGTCTGCGATCTGTCCGCAGAGGAGATCCGTGAGTACCGCGGAACCTTAACCGAGCCTGGAAAAGAGAGCCCGTACCGCAATCGTTCCGTAGAGGAAAACCTGGACCTGTTCGAGCGCATGAAAAACGGCGAATTCGAGGACGGAAGCAAAGTACTCCGTGCGAAAATCGATATGGCATCACCGAACATCAACATGAGAGACCCGGTTATCTACCGTGTAGCCCATATGCATCACCACAGAACCGGCGATACCTGGTGCATCTACCCGATGTACGACTTCGCGCATCCGATCGAGGACGCCATCGAAGGCATTACCCATTCTATCTGTACGCTGGAGTTTGAGGACCACCGTCCGCTGTACGACTGGGTTGTACGCGAGCTGGAATATCCGATGCCGCCGCGCCAGATTGAGTTTGCAAAGCTGTATCTGACTAACGTGGTTACCGGAAAACGTTACATCAAAAAGCTGGTAGAGGACGGCGTGGTAGACGGCTGGGATGACCCGCGTCTCGTATCCATCGCAGCACTCCGCCGCAGAGGCTTTACACCGGAGTCCATCAAGAAATTCGTAGATCTGTGCGGTGTATCAAAAGCAAACAGCTCCGTTGACTATGCGATGCTGGAGTACTGCATCCGCGAGGATCTGAAGCTGAAAAAAGCCCGTACCATGGCAGTCTTAAATCCGGTGAAACTTGTCATCGACAACTACCCGGAAGACCAGATTGAGATGCTGGAAGTACAGAATAACCTCGAGAATCCGGAGCTTGGCAGCCGTCAGGTACCGTTCGGAAGAGAACTGTACATCGAGCGCGAAGACTTCATGGAGGAGCCGGTCCGCAAATACTTCCGTATGTTCCCGGGCAATGAAGTCCGCCTGATGAACGCATACTTCGTCACCTGCACCGGATGCGAGAAAGACGAGAACGGAAATATTACCGTAATCCATGGAACGTACGATCCGGAGTCCAAGGGAGGAAATTCCCCGGACGGAAGAAAAGTAAAAGGAACAATCCACTGGGTAGCAGCAAAGACCGCTGTCAAAGCAGAGTGCCGTCTGTACGAAAACCTGATCGACGAGGAGAAGGGCGTTTACAACGAGGATGGTTCCATGAACCTGAATCCGAATTCCCTGACCGTATTAAAAGAGTGCTATCTGGAGCCGTCTTTAAAAGATGCGAAAGCATATGACAGCTTCCAGTTTGTCAGAAACGGATTCTTCTGTGTAGACGCAAAAGATTCCAAAGAGGATGCGCTGGTGTTCAACCGTATCGTATCTCTGAAGAGCTCTTTCAAGCTGCCGGCAGCGAAATAAATAAGAATTTTGAAATGGAACAGAGCAGCCGCCTGGATGAAACCGACATCCCAAGCGGCTGTTCTTTTTGTCAGGGAGATGGGAAGATGAATGAATTGACGATTTCGCTGGATCCGCATCGGAAGACACCGCTCTATGAGCAGATCTACGGTTTTATCCGCGAGGAAATCCGCGGCGGACGGATCCGTGCAGGGGAGCGGCTGCCGTCGGCGCGGGCGCTTTCGGGCTATCTGTCGGTGAGCCGGAGTACCGTGGATCTGGCGTATGAGCAGCTGGTATCCGAAGGGTATCTGGAGAGTGTGCCGTGCAAAGGCTACTTTGTCTGTGAGATTGAGGGGCTGTACCGCCTCGATGAAAAGAAAGAGGAGACAAAAGAGGATGATGCCGCGGAACAGATGCCGTTCCGCTACGATTTTGCCGTGACCGGTACGGCGCCGGGCGGATTTCCGCAGAACAGCTGGAAGAAGATCTCGAAAGAAGTCCTGCTGGACGCAGATGACAGCCTGTTCCAGCTCGGGGATGCGAAGGGCGAGCACGGTCTTCGGGAGGCAATCCGCGACTATCTGCACCACGCACGCGGCGTGAACTGCCGCACGGAGCAGATCATCGTCGGAGCGGGAAATGATTATCTGCTGATGCTGCTTTCGGTGATCTTAGGGCGTGGCCATAAAGTGGCGATGGAAAATCCGACCTACATCAGTGCCTACCGCTGTTTTGCGAAGCTTGGCTATGCGATGTGTACGATTTCGATGGACGAAGCGGGCATGCGGCCGGCGGAGCTGGAAAAAAGCGGGGCGGATCTGGCGTACATCATGCCGTCGCACCAGTTCCCGATGGGCATGGTCATGCCGATGAAGCGGCGGATGCAGCTCCTTGCGTGGGCATCGAGGGAAAATGGGCGGTATCTGATTGAGGATGATTACGACAGTGAATTCCGCTACAAGGGCCGCCCGATCCCGGCACTGCAGGGCAATGACACAGAGGGAAAAGTGATCTATCTTGGAACGTTTTCGCGGGCGATTGCGCCGTCCATCCGCATCAGCTACATGGTGCTGCCGGAGACGCTGCTGCCTGCCTACGAGGAGAACGGAAGATGCTTTTCCGCGACAGTTTCGAAGACGGACCAGAAGATTCTGGAAGAGTTTATGCGGAGCGGCGCGTTCGAGCGCCATCTGAACCGGATGCGTGCACAGTATAAAGGGAAACACGACCTGCTGATCCGGCTTCTGAAGGAGTTTGGGCGGGAGTACACGGTGTCCGGCGAGAATGCGGGAGTCCATGTGCTGGTCCACCTGCCGAGAGGACTTTCCGAAGCGGAGGCGGTGCAGCGGGCAAAAGAGGATGGCGTGCGCGTGTACGGGCTGGAACGGTACTGCATCGGCGCTGCCGCAGATCCCGCACAGGGCGGCACAGTGCTGCTTGGGTACGCCGGGCTTTCTGAGGAGGAGATTGCAGAGGCAGCTGCGATTCTGAAAAAGTGCTGGAATGCGTGAAAAAAGATATGAAAAAAACGGATTGCTTCGCCAGTAACAAAAGCTGACGGAACAATCCGTTTTTACTGTTCGATAGAGAGTTACAATGCGGACAGGATCAGCAGCCCAGCTCTTCGGTCAGCTCGCAGATCTCATCGATGATCGATCCAATCGTCTCGATCGTATCGAGAAGCGGTGCATCCGTCGAGATATCAACGCCGGCCATTTTTGCCAGCTCTTCCGGTGTCTTCGTGCTTCCGGCGGTCAGTACCTTTTTCCAGTCATCGACAGCGGTCTGGCCTTCGATTTCGATGCGCTTGCAGACCTGTGTGGCAACGGTCAGTCCGGCGCTGTAGGTGTAGGAGTAAAGTCCCATATAGTAATGCGGCTGGCGCATCCAGGTGAGCGCTGCGTCATCGGAAATTTCCACATCATCGCCCCAGAACTTCTGCAGGGTCTCTTTCATAATGCTGCTTAACGTCTCAGCCTGTACGCTGTCGCCGGCATCGATGAGCTTGTAAACCTCGCGCTGGTAAGCAGCCTCCATCAGATGGGTGACGAAGTTATGATAATATGTGTTGCTGATCATACAGCTTAAAACCCAGCGGCGGAACCGTTTGTCCGGGGTCGTTTTCAGCAGATAATGAGCCATAAGAAGCTCGTTCATGGTAGACGGCGCCTCGACAAAATAAGAGGAAACCTCGGTATCGAGAATCGCCTGTGCGCCGTTGCAGAGACGGAAATGGCCGGCGTGGCCGAGTTCATGCGCCAGCGTGAAAACATCTGCCATGCGGTTATTCCAGCTTAAGAGAATAAAGGAACCTTTTCCGTACGGGCTGGCACAGAAGCCGCCGGTGGATTTTCCCTGGTTCTGTGCAAAGTCAACCCAGCGTTTTTTGTAGGCCTCCTGAATCATGGAACGTAATCATCACCGAGAATGGCAAGGCCTTTTTCGATGTACTGTTTTGATTCCTCGATCGTGACAGACGGATCGTACTCCGGGTCGACGGCGATTTTCAGATCGGCGAAGGTCATGCGGTCAAGGTTGTGAACCTTTTTCAGCAGGCGGGCATATTTGCGCATATGCGGAGCCAGGCGGGTGGTGATGAGATCGATCTGGCGGTTGTACAGCTCACGGCTGACCTGCTGCGGGAACAGCAGAGAATCGATGACGGAATTGAAGCCGCGCAGCGTGGCCATGGTCTTTTCTGTCTGCAGCTGGGCATTGTAAGCAGCTGCCGTTACATTTTCGTACTGTCTGATTTTTGCAGAAAAGGCGGAGAATGCACTGCGGCGGATATCGGTGTCTTTTTCGTACTCGTAATTATCCTCAAACAGGGAGTAGCCGAGCGGATATTCTTTTCCGTTTACGGTGAAAGAATCAAATTTCATATCGCAAGCTTTGCCATGTTGTAGATCTGGTACGGAGCCGAGAAGGTCTGGGAAAGAGCGGAAATGGCACGCTCGGTTTCCGGGCTCAGGCGTGTGCCTTGTTGCGGAGAATCTCGGCGAGATAGCAGCGGTTCGTATCTGACTGCTGCATGGCCTCGTTCAAAACATCCTCGGACTGTTCGGAAAGCTCGCTCTCGATAAAGGTGAGACGGCTGAAAATCTCAGAGATCAGGCTGTTGATGCGGTCGTTGCGCGTCTGGTTTGCACTGTTGTAATAGTCGACAGAAACGGCGAGATCGCAGTAGTTGGCGGTCAGTGTGATCAGACGGTAGACTCCTGGTAATCGTCGAGGCAGTGGTTGATCGTGGCTGCATCGGTGAGGTTTCCTTTGTAGGATGCTTCCATAGAAAGACTTAATTCTTTCATTTTCTGCGCATCAGCCAGCATGGCCTCCTCGGTTGGATAAATTAAAGACAGGTCCCAGGTAAGTTCTACAGGAACGTCATCGCGTTTTGCAAGTTCCATAACAATCTCCTTTCCATAAAAAAGGGGAGGTTTCCCTCCCCAGGAATTACTTCCTTATGTTTCTATATTCTGTTTTTGGGTTTTATTCTGCGGTTACTTCGCTTTCTTCCTGCGGAGAAACTTCACGATCCGCAGCAGACGGTGTTTCTTCTGCGGCGCCTGCAGTTTCTTCTGTTGTTTCTTCCTCGCAAGAATCCGCTTCATCATCGCCAGATTCCAGATCCGGTGCAGCATCCTCCGCACCTTTCGTTTTCGGAAGGGTCGTATAAGTACGTTCAGCAGGAGCAGGCTCTTCCTCTTCAAATTCGTCTTTAAAATCGTCAAAATCTGTTTCAAGATCTGCTTTTCCTTTCCGGATAAAATAGACTGCCGCACCGCAGGCTGCGCCGACAGCGGCAGAAGCCAGAGTAAGCAGAATACGTTTTGATTTTCGTGACATCTCGATTCAAGTCTCCTTTCAAATGCCGTCCTTTGAAACTATTGTAATACAGTTTCAACAAAAAAGAAAGTAAAATCTTACAGAATTCGGAAAAAGTGCCAAAGAAAACAAGAAAAAGAAGGTTTCCTGACACAGAAACAGAATCAGGCAAGGATAAACTTACGAAGAATCTCCGCCACGCCGCTGTGATTGCAGTCGTTTTCCGTGATATAATCGGCACTCGCCTTTACGGCATCGGTCGCATTTTTCATGGCGGCACCGACGGCAGCGGCCTCGATCATCGAAATATCATTTTCCTGATCTCCGGCAGCCACGGTGTTGGCAAGCGGAATCTGAAGAAGCTCGCAGAGTTTTTTCACGGCATGGCCCTTGGAAACGTGTTCCGGGACATGCTCGAGGTAATGCGGGCTGGAGTAGAACATCGAAATTTTTCCTTTTGCCCACGGCTCCATGGCAGCGCGGTAAGCGTCCATTTTTGCACGGTCGTGGAGATCAATCACGATCATCTTGCACGGCTCCTTGGCGAGGTGTTCCGGCAGAAGCGGATCCTCCACGACGGGAATGTGGATTGCCTGCGTGTAAATACGCGTTTCCTCGCCCACATGGCGGCAGAGAAGAGAGGTGTCGGAGTAGGTGTGGCAGTAGAGGCCTGCCTCCTGCGTTTTTTCGAAAATGACGCGTGCATATTCGAGCGGAATCGTGCGGCGGTGCAGCGTTTTTTGCGCAGCACAGTCGTAAATCAGTCCGCCGTTGAAAGCGATGGCATAGCAGCCTTCGCGGTCAAGTCCGAGCTCTTTTAAGATCGGCAGAAAGCCGGAGAGCGGGCGGCCGGTGTTGAACACAATTTTGTGGCCGGCGGCAAGTGCCTCTGAAATGGCATCCATGTTTTCTTTTGTCACCTGCTTTTCGGAATTTAGCAGGGTATCGTCCATATCGGTAAAAAATATTTTCACAGTCTGATTCATATTCTCTATTTTCCTTTCCAAGAATCTGAAAAACAGCTTCATTTTATCACAAAGTGCAGGAAAAGAAAATATGGTTGCGCAGGGAGAAAATACAGGATATAATGATTGCGGACAAGAAGAGAGAGAAGAAAGAAAATCGAAGAACAAAAGAGACAATGAAGGGAAGTCAGAATATGATAAAAGCTTGTATCTTTGACCTGGACGGCACCATCGCAGACACTGTAGAGTCGATTGCGCACGCAGTCAACCGCGTTCTGGAACATTTTGGACTTGTGCAGCGCCCGGTAGAAGCCTTCAACTTTTACGCCGGAGACGGTTTCGATCTGGCAGTGGAGCGCGCTTTAAAAGACGCCGGAGATGCAGAACTCAACTATCTGCAGGAGGGCATCCGCCTTGGCCGCGCGTGTTCAACGAGGACCCGCTGTATCACGTAAAACCGTATCCTAATATGCGGGAAACCCTGACCGCGCTGCGGGAAGAAGTTCCGATTGCCGTATGTTCCAACAAGCCGCACGAGGCGGCCATCCACGTCGTGGAGAGCGTGTACGGACCGGGCTTTTTCAACCGGATTCAGGGGCAGACCGCAGAAATCCCGAGAAAGCCGTCTCCGATCGGTGCGCTCGCGATTGCAGACGCACTCGGCGCCAGACCGGAAGAGTGCCTGTACTTTGGCGATACCAATACGGATATGCAGACCGGAAACGCCGCAGGCATGTTTACCGTTGGTGTGACGTGGGGATTCCGCCCGCGCCAGGAGCTGATCGACAACCATGCGATGGAGCTGCTCGACCGGCCGGAGGAAATCTTAACGCTTTTTCACAGAAAGAATCAGGAAAAATAAAACGAACAGAGGAGAAAACCAGAATGGGAGAATATACTGAAGAATGCATCAACACATTTTTAATGAATCAGGGCCAGTTATTCGACGAGCCGGTGGCTGAAAATTACGATGAGGCAGAGGCCTTTCTGGAGGACTGCCTTGCAGTCGTTGCCGACAATCTGGACGACGTGCGCGCCTACATGGAAGAAGAGGGCATGGACGTGGAAGAAATGTCGGATGCAGAATTAGAAGAGCAGAGCGAAGTCTTTGCCCTGCCGGACGGCCAGTATCTGATCGTGATGGGATAAAAAACGAGAGGAAATTAAAAAGAATGAAATATGATGTCATTATTATCGGCGCAGGCCCGTCAGGTATTTTCTGTGCCTATGAACTGCTGAAAGAAAAACCGGATCTGAAGGTGCTGATGATCGAAAAAGGACGTTCGATCGAGAGCCGTCAGTGTCCAAAGAGAAAAACGAAAAAATGCGTGAACTGCAAACCGTGCTCGATCACAACGGGATTTGCCGGAGCAGGCGCATTCTCCGACGGAAAGCTTTCTCTTTCCCCGGATGTCGGTGGAAATCTGCCGGAGATTTTAGGATATGAAAAGACGGTTGAGCTGATCCATGAGTCCGACCAGATCTATCTGGATTTCGGCGCAGACAAGAATGTTTACGGTGTCGATAAAGAAAAAGAGATCCGTGAGATCCGCCGCAGAGCGATCAACGCCAACCTGAAGCTGATCGAATGTCCAATCCGCCATCTCGGAACCGAGGAGGGATACAAGATTTACAGCCGCCTCGAGGATCACTTAAAAGAGATCGGCGTGGAGATGAAATTCAACACGATGGTCAATGATATTACGATCGAGGACGGCCGTGCGACAGCTGTAACACTTGAGGACGGAACGGTTTACGAGGCAGATGAGATTGTCTCCGCAGTAGGCCGCGAGGGAGCCGACTGGTTCTCACATATCTGCAACGGCCACGGCATCGAGACCGAGGTCGGAACCGTCGATATCGGTGTCCGCGTGGAAGTCCGTGACGAGGTCATGGAGTTCCTGAACAAGAACCTGTACGAGGCAAAACTCGTTTACTATACCCCGACTTTTGACGACAAAGTGCGTACCTTCTGTACGAACCCGTCCGGTGAGGTGGCAACTGAGTATTATGAAAACGGTCTGGCAGTTGTAAACGGTCACGCCTACAAATCCCAGGAGTTCAAGCACAAACAACACGAACTTTGCCCTCCTGGTATCCAAGAACTTTACGAAACCATTTAAAACCCCGATCGAGTACGGCAAACAGATCGCACAGCTTTCCAACATGCTCTGCGACGGCAAGATCCTCGTTCAGACGTACGGCGATTTCAAACGCGGAAGAAGAACGACAGAAGAGCGTCTCTGCCGCAATAACCTGATCCCGACCTTAAAAGATGCCGTTCCGGGCGACCTTTCCCTGGTATTCCCGCACCGTATCATGGTCGACATTGCCGAGATGATCGAAGCCCTCGACAAAGTAACACCGGGTATCGCCAGCGATGAGACACTGCTGTACGGCGTAGAAGTCAAATTCTATTCCAACAAAGTTGTCGTAGACAAAGACTTCTGCACCAGCGTCAAAGGCCTCCGCGCCATCGGCGACGGCGCATCCGTAACCCGCGGCCTCCAGCAGGCAAGCGCAAACGGACTGTCGGTTGCGAGAAGCATTCTGAAAAGCATGAAATAAGAGAGAACGAAAAAAGATCCTTCGTCTGTGAAATGAGACGGAGGATCTTTTTTTGCGCCGGAAAGAGGGGTGTTTCAGATTATATGCCGTACAGCTTCCGGAACTGCTTCGGCGTTGTCCCGGTCTGCTGGCGGAAAACCGAGATAAAGTAGCTGACATCGCGGTAGCCGCAGAGGGCTGCGATGCCGTCGAGCGTAGTGTAGGGACGGCTGATGAGAAGCTCCTTGGCGCGGCTGATGCGCAGAACGCTGATGTACGAGCGGACAGAGCTGCCGACAAAACGCTGGAACAGGCGTGTCAGATACTGCGGCGTGATATGGAGCTGTTCCGCGAGATCATCCACATTGAGCGGGTCGGAAAGATGACTTTCGATTTCCTGCATTGCCGGGCGGACATACTGGAGATACAGCGGATGCTCCGTCCGGGAAAGGCCGGTGCGGAGCTGGGAAAGGCGTGTCAGGAACTCAAAGCATCCGACGGAGAGCGCAGCATCGTCGATGTCATTTTTCAGAAAATGTGAGTCGATTATGCGGTCAATCCATTCCTGAAACCACGCGCCCTCTGGGGCCGGAACGAAAAGATACGGCGAGACGGCACAGATTTTATAGAGATCATCGGAGAGCTTTCCGTCAAAGGTCAGAAAGGATGTAAACCACATCCCGCTGCCGTCGTTTTCGCGGTATTCATGCGGCACATGCGGAGCAATCAGAACACCGTCACCTGGTTTCAGCAAAAGTTCCTGACCTTCGAGGGTCAGCAGCCCTTCGCTGCGTTCCGTCTGAATCCAGTGATATAAGGGGAATCCGTTCGGGCGCACAACGGGCTCCTGCAGCCAGCGGTTGCCGATGCTGTCAGCGGAGAGGGAAAAATCAGAGGCGGATGGTTTAAAAAAAATAGGCATAACAGTCAGTTCCTTTCTGAAAGAAAAGTCTAAAATAAGATTCCGGAATGAGTTTCGAAAATTCATACTTTTTAGACAAGCATATCATACTTTTCTCACAAAGACCAGTATATAATAGAGCCATCAAAACGAGATATCCAAACACAGGAGGAATCAAAAAAATGCAGCCAAAATTCAAAAAAATGTTATACGGAGGAGACTACAACCCAAACCAGTGGCCAAAAGAGATCTGGGATGAGGATATGAAACTTTTCCATCAGGCCGGCATCAACAGCGCCACGATCAACGTATTTTCCTGGGCAAAAATCCAGCCGTCCGAGAATGAGTACGACTTTACAGAGCTCGATGAGATCGTAGACACCCTGACAAAAGAGGACGTCCAGATCGTCATGGCAACATCCACCGGCGCACTCCCGGCATGGATGGTACACCGTTATCCGGAAGTGGCAAGAACCGATTTCGAAGGACGCCATCACAAATTCGGTCATCGCCACAATGCCTGCCCGAACAGCCCGGTTTTCCAGAAATATGCAAAGCGCCTGGCAGAAAAACTGGCAGAGCGTTACGGCGACAACAAAAACATCGTCTGCTGGCACATCAGCAATGAGTACGGCGGCGAGTGCTACTGCGAGAACTGTGCAAAAGCGTTCCGCGTATGGCTGAAAGACAAATACAAAACACTCGATGAAGTCAACAAGGCATGGAACATGGAGTTCTGGGGCCACACCATCTACGACTGGGACGAGATTGTACCGCCGAACGATCTGGGAGACGGAATGCCATGGGGAAGCGGCACTGCATTTGCAGGAATGTCCCTCGACTACATGCGTTTCAACTCCGACGGCATGCTGAACAACTACAAAATGGAGCGTGACGCGATCCGCAAATACGACAAAGAAACACCGATCACCACAAACCTGATGGGAACGTACAAAGGTCTCGACTACTTCAAGTGGGCAAAAGAAATGGATATCGTATCCTGGGACAACTACCCGAGCTACAATACACCATGGAGCCACGTAGCTATGACCCACGACCTGATGCGCGGCCTCAAAGACGCACCGTTCATGCTGATGGAGCAGACTCCGAGCCAGCAGAACTGGCAGCCGTACAACTCCTTAAAGAAACCGGGCCAGATGCGCGCACAGAGCTATCAGACCGTTGCACACGGCGCAGACACGATTCAGTCTTCCAGCTGAGAAGAAGCGTCGGCGGATGCGAGAAATTCCATGGTGCTGTTATCGCACACGCAGGAACCGCAGATACCCGTGTCTTTTGTGAGGTAACCCAGCTCGGAAAAGAACTGGAGAAAATCGGAAGCCGTGTGATGGGCTCCGAGAACCACGCAAAAGTCGGCATCATCTTCGACTGGGAAAACTACTGGGCACTGGAGTACACCAGCGGACCGAACCGCGATTTACGTTACGTAGACCAGATCGAGCAGATGTACAATTACTTCTATAACAAGAACATCGCTGTCGATATGATCCCGATCGACGCGGACTTCTCCAAATATGACCTCGTTGCAGCACCGGTTCTCTACATGGTAAAAGACGGTGTGGCAGAGAGCCTGGAGGCTTATGTACAGGCGGGCGGAACCCTCATCACCACCTACATGAGCGGTATCGTCGGACAGTCGGACAACGTTCATCTCGGCGGATACCCGGGACCGCTCAGAAAAATGGCAGGCGTATGGGTAGAAGAGATCGACGCTCTTGCACCGGAGCAGAGAAACAAGATCCGTTTCGCAGACGGAACCGAGGAAGAGTGCCGTCTCGTATGCGACCTGATGCACCTCGAAGGAGCTGAAGAAATCGCACAGTATGAGAGCGATTTCTATGCAGGCATGACTGCTGTTGCAAAAAATCAGTTCGGAAAAGGAACCGTATATTATGTCGGAACCGAACTTTCTGAGAGCGGCCTTGCAAAAGTTCTTGCTATGGCAGCAGACGGCGCAGCATCCAGCCGGTGATTGGAGAAGCAACAGCACTCGAGATCACAAAACGCCAGGCAGACGGCGAGGATCTGTACTTTATCATCAACTTCAAAGATGAGGAGATTCCGCTTCCGGCAGTCTTCGACGGAAAAGAAGATATCCTGACCGGCGAGAAAGTACAGGGCGGCGAGATGCTGAAGAAATACGATCTGCAGATTGTCAGCGTTCCGAGAGCATAATATAAAACATATTATATAGCAGAAAGATAACAAAAAAGACACAGCAGAAGGCAGAAAGATACTTCCAGCTGTGTCTTTTTGATGCTGTGAATTTATGCGGGTGCTTAGTGGGAAAACGAAGCCCGTGCGACGATGTTCTCCATCTCGCCCCATTTCTCCTCCATATCCGCTACAAGCGCGATCTGTGTCCGCGCCCGTACGAGGTTGTGCTCCGGGTAAGCGGTTTTGAAGTAGGTATCGCCCATCAGGTAATCGGCGAGAAAACGGATGCCGCATTCGAGGGTCATTAATTTTGCACCCATCGGCAGCATTTCGACTTCCGCGCGGGTCAAAGAGCCTGCGCAGCCTGCGAGAAAGCCCTTTGTATAGCTCTCAAAGAGAGGAAGGGAAAGAGACACCTTCGAGACATCCTGTTCGTCCTCAGCAGCCGTATTCGCGCCGAAGCGGATGGAATCGCCGAAGTCAAAGATCGACAGTCCCGGCATAATGGTGTCCAGGTCGATGACGCAGATGCCCTCGCCGGTTTTGTCATCAATCATAATGTTGTTCAGCTTCGTATCGTTGTGCGTTACGCGGAGCGGCAGCTCGCCCGAGGCCTTCATGCGCTCGGCTACGCCGTAATCGTCTGCGTGGTCGAGGAAAAACGCCATCTCATCCGAAACGTTTTTCAGCCGTCCTTTCGGATCCGCCTGCGCCGCCTGTAAAAGCGCCTGGTAGCGGAGCGGTGTGTTGTGGAAATCCGGGATCGTCTCGAAAAGAGAGGCGGACGGAAAATCGGAGAGCATCTGCTGGAAGCGGCCGAAAGCATTACCGGTCTCGTAAAACAGCTTTGGATCTGTCACGGCATCATAGCAGGACGCATCGGAAATAAAGAGAAATGCGCGCCAGAATTCGCCGCGCTCATCGACGAAAAACCACGCATCGTCTGTCGTTGGAATCAGGTTCAGCGTCTCGCGGAATGGATCTCCTCCTGCGGCTGTGATTTTTTTCCGCAGAAATGATGTTACCTGTGCAATATTCTGCATCAGCTCCGTTGGATTGTGGAAAACGGTGCGGTTCATGCGCTGCAGAATCGATTTGCGGAGGACGCCGTTTTCGGTGGAGCGCACCAGAAACGTATCGTTGATATGGCCGTTCCCGTGCGGCGTCCAGTCTGTAATCGTTCCCGGGAAAGCAAATGCGTGGACAATGGAAGAGAGTTCTTCCTGTGTGTATGTAATCATCATGGGTATAAACTCCTTATTTTAATTAGACAAACCTGATTAAGTAAAGCACACGCAGGGCGAAAAGTCAAGAAAAGGGCGCGAAACGATTGACAACGAGCGGCATTTCTGACTATAATAGACAGTAATTTAAGAAAAAACAAAACCTAAAATGCAGTGACAGGGAGGAGTACCTGGCGGCGCAAAGCAAAGAGAGGAGATGGCTGGTGAGAATCTCCGTGAGCGTGCCTGCGGAAGTAGCCCTCGAGCAGTGGACTGAACAGAAAAAGCGGACAGCAATGTTTTCCAAGTAGGCTCCAACGTAGTTCCCACGTTACCGGGATGCCGTATCGGATGAAAAAAGTTAAATCCTGTACGGAATGAGCAGAAGTGTATTCTTCTGGAATTCAGGTGGTACCGTGGATGGAAACATTCTCCCTGAACGTAAGGCACAGAAAAGGTGTTTTATGTTCGGGGATTTTTTATGCAGCAAATTTAGAACAGGAGGTTTTCATATGAAACAGATTACAGGAAACAAACTTCTGGTAAAGGCTCTGAAGGAGGAGGGTGTCGAGTATCTCTTCGGTTATCCGGGAGCCTGCACCATTGATATCAGCGATGAGCTTTACAAACAGGATGAAATCAAAATCGTTCTGCCGCGCCACGAGCAGGCGCTGGTGCATGAGGCGGATGCCTATGCGAGAACGACAGGAAAAGTCGGCGTATGCTCGTTACCAGCGGCCCTGGTGCAACCAACCTGGTCACCGGTCTTGCAACGGCAAACTACGACAGCGTTCCGCTTGTCTGCTTCACCGGACAGGTACCCCGCCACCTCATCGGAAACGATGCATTCCAGGAGGTTGATATCGTCGGCATCACCCGCAGCATCACGAAATACGGCGTGACGGTAAGAAACCGTGAAGATCTCGGACGCATCATCAAAGAGGCATTCTACATCGCACGCACCGGAAAACCGGGCCCGGTTCTCATTGACCTTCCAAAAGATGTCATGGCAGAGTTCGGCAGCGCAGAGTATCCGAAAAACGTCAACATCCGCGGCTACAAACCGAACACCAGCGTTCACATCGGCCAGTTAAAACGTGCGTTAAAGATGCTTTCGAAAGCAAAACGCCCGCTGTTCCTTGCCGGCGGCGGCGTCAACATCGCACATGCGCAGGAAGTGTTCCGCGAAGTGGTCGAGAAAACACAGGTGCCGGTTGTCACAACCGTTATGGGACGCGGCGCGATCTCCACGAAACATCCGCTGTTCATCGGAAACCTTGGCATGCACGGCGCGTATGCGGCGAATATGGCAGTCAGCGAGTGCGATCTGCTGTTCTCGATCGGAACACGTTTCAATGACCGTATCACCGGAAAGCTGCATGAATTTGCCCCGCACGCGCAGATCGTCCACATCGACATAGACACCGCTTCGATCTCTCGAAACATCCATGTCGATATCCCGATCGTAGCCGATGCAAAAGAGGCGATCACGAAGATGGCAGAGTACGTAGAGCCATGCTCCACATCGAAATGGCTTGCCAGATCGATGCCTGGAAGAACGAGCATCCGCTGACGATGCGCCCGAACGGCGTGATGGGACCGCTCGATATTTTCAACGCGATCAACGAGCAGTTTGACGATGCGATTATCGTCACCGATGTCGGACAGCACCAGATGCTGACAAGTCAGTACGTCGACATTACCGAAAACCGCCAGATCATCATGTCCGGCGGCCTTGGAACGATGGGATACGGCCTTCCGGGCGCGATCGGAGCAAAAATCGGCAACCCGGACAAACCGGTCATCGCGATTTCCGGTGACGGCGGTATGCAGATGAATATTCAGGAGCTGGCGACTGCCGTTCTCGAGGAGCTGCCGGTCATCCTGTGTATCTTCAATAATGAATACCTCGGCATGGTACGCCAGTGGCAGAAACTGTTTTACGGCAAACGGTACAGCATGACGAATCTGCGCGCCGGTGCACTTTCCCGCAGAACAGACGGAGAAGAGTACCCGGAATACACGCCGAATTTTATCAAATTGGCTGAGAGTTACGGCGCAAAAGGCATCCGTGTCATGAAGAAAGAGGATATCGCGGCTGCGTTTGAAGAGGCGAAGAAAAACATCAAGACTCCGACAATCATCGAATTTATCATCGATCCGGAGGAGATGGTTTACCCGATGATCAAGCCGGGCGGAACGCTCGAAGATATGATTATGGACTGTTAGGAGGAGAGCGCGATGAATAAGGGAATGAAAAAAAGATGGATTTCACTGTACGTAGAAAACCAGGTTGGTGTCCTTTCCAAGATTTCCGGGCTTTTTTCCGCAAAAAGCTATAACTTGGACAGCCTGACCGTCGGAACGACCGAGGACCCGACCGTATCGCGTATGACGATCGCCACGGTCAGTGACGATGAGACGTTTGAGCAGATCAAAAAACAGCTGAACCGCATGGTCGAGGTCATCAAAGTTATCGACTTCACCGACGTGTTTGTGCGCATGAAAGAGATTCTGTATATCAAGGTATTCAACTGCAGCGCAGCTGACAAAGTCGAGCTGTTCCAGATCGCTGAGACGTTCAAGGCGAAGGTCATCGACTACGGAAAAGACAGCCTGCTGCTCGAGTTTGTCCAGACGGCGACAAAAAATGATGCAGTTGTGAAGCTGATGAAAGAGGAATTCGGCAAGATCGAAGTCGTGCGCGGCGGAAGCGTCGGTATCGAGTCGATCAATGTGATGGAGCGGTAAAAGAGAGGACGTTTTTGCGTGAACGAAAAGAGTATTACCACAATTACGTTAAAAAAGATTAATAAGAAAAGTGTGTATCAGTACATCTATGAGCACCGCCAGACGGCGAAGCAGCAGATTGTGCAGGATCTGACGATGGGGCTTTCGATGCACAGCGGAACGCTCGAGCATATCTGCATTGACCCGGAAGGCCGGAGTGCTACTGCGCTTCTTTTTATTGAAGAGTTTCTGCAGTCGGAATTTTAATTTTTAATTATAGAATTTCAGGGATAGAAAATCCGGGAACGGAAAGTTTTACATTGCTTTCCATTCCCGGATTTTTTCTGTTTTTTATCAGTGTTCGTTTTTAGATAAACATCGCATAAATCGACGCTCCGACCACAGTCAGAATACCTGCAACTGCAATCGAAAGGCTGCTCATCGCGCCCTCGACATCGCCCATCTCCATGGCCTTCGCCGTACCGATCGCATGGGAGGCTGATCCGATACTGATGCCCTTTGCAATCGGCTCCTCAATGTGAAACAGCTTGCAGAGCGTCTCCGCCAGCATATTTCCCAGCACACCCGTGATGATGATAACGGCAACCGTGATCGTCACCGCACCGCCGAGCTCTTCCGAAACACCCATGCCGATGGCCGTTGTGATGGATTTCGGCAGCAGTGTTACATACATTTTATGATTCAGATTGAAGATCAGCGCCAGCGCGAGAACCACGGTAAGGCTCGTCAGCACGCCGGAGAGAATACCGGCGAGGATGGCTTTGATATTCTTTTTCAATGCCTCCATCTGCTCATACAGCGGAATCGCAAGGCAGACCGTTGCAGGAGTCAGCAGATAGCTCAAGTATTTTGCACCGTCATTATAATTCTGATAATCGATATCGAAAACAGCAAGGAATACAATGACGACTGCAATGGAAATCAGCAGCGGATTGAAAATCGGAAGCCCAAATTTTTTCTTTAACAGCATGCCGAGCTCATACGCCAGAAGGCTGATGACAACGCCGAAAAATGCAGATTCACAGAGCATATTTGTCATTTTGCGTCCCCTCCTTTGTGTTTCTTTTCCAGCCGGATGACCGCCTGTGTCACGCGTCCGGACACAATCATAACGACGATGGTGCTGACGAGCGTAATCACGAGAACCGGAACGAGAACGGCTTTTAATTCACCCCAGGATTCCATCAGGCCGACGCCCGCCGGAATGAACATGACCGGCATGATCTCAATCATAAACTTGCCTGCGTCCTCGACGGTATCAAGTTTTAATGCCCCCGTCATCAGAAGCGCCAGCATCAGCACAAGGCCGTAGATACTTGCCGGAATCGGAAGCGGCAGCACGGCGTGCAGGATTTCTCCGACGAACGAAACCGCCATAATTACAAGGAACTGTCTTAATAATTTCACTTTTTCTGTTGTCCTTTCTCCCCATAACCCACATAACATCACTCCTTCTCAATGTCACGACCCCGATTATACTACCCGCGTAAAAGAATTTCAACCGTAAATGTTACTGCAATTTTGGCTATTTTTGCCAAAAAAGGCAAAAAAATGCCCGCCAATCAAACGAAAAAGTGAAATCGGTGGGCATTTTAACATAATTTTTTGAGTTGATCCGATACGGAACTTTTTAAGCATTGCTTTCGGCATTTTTCCGATCCGGCAGAACGAAGATAAAGATCAGCGAACTGACAAGCAGCATGCCCGGATAGAAGAGGTTTGCCATGATTTCAAAGGCGGAGAGCTCATATCCCAGTTCATGCACCGCGGAAATCGCCACGAGCATCTGCGCGCCGTACGGCAGGATGCCCTGTGAGATGCAGGAGAAGGTATCGAGGAGCGATGCCGTTTTCCGTGGGGTGATGCCGTAGTCCTCGGACATCTGCTTTGCGATCGGGTTTGCCATGACGATCGCGACGGTGTTGTTTGCGGTCGCAATGTCGAGCAGCGCGACGAGAATGCCGACACCGAGCTGGCCGCCCTTTTTTCCGCGGAAGATTTTGTGAATGGCACGAAGCAGGACAGTAAAGCCGCCGTTTTCCCGGATCAGCGCGCACATCGCAGCGACAAGAATCGCAACCATACATGTCTCAAACATACCCGAAGTGCCGCTTCCCATGCTGGAGAGCATATCCAAGAGCGTCGTCTGTCCCGTACCGAGCATGATAACGGCACCGGAAGCAATACCGATAAGGAGTACGACAAACACCTGAATGCCCGCGATGCCGCCGATCAGCACGAGCAGGTACGGAACCATCTGCAGCAGATGGTATTCGTGGACGATCGGTGTGCCCGGCGCCTGTCGGAAGGAGATTACAAGGATCAGCGCCAGCGTGGCAAGAGCAGCCGGGAGAGCGATCCAGAAGTTTTCGCGGAACTTGTCTTTCATCTCGCAGCCCTGTCCGTTGCAGGCGGCGATTGTCGTGTCGGAGATGAAGGAGAGGTTGTCGCCGAACATGGATCCGCCCATGACGGAGGCGACGCAGAGCGCCAGCGAAAAGCCGGAGGTCTCGGCAACAGCAGCGGCGATCGGCACGAGAAGCGTGATCGTTCCGACGGAGGTTCCCATGGCCGTGGAGACGAAGCAGGCAACGACAAAGAGCACAGCGACGGCATACTTTGCCGGAATCCAGGAGAGCATGAAATAGGCAATGCTCTCTGCACTGCTCCTTCCGACAACGCCGACAAACGTGCCTGCGGCGAGGAAGATCAGCAGCATTGTGATGATGTTTTTGTCCCCGATGCCCTGTCCCATGAGGGCGAGCTTTTCTTCAAACGGGACACTGCGTTCTGCAGACAGGCGACGAGGATCGCTGTCAGAAACGAGACGACGATGGGGATGTTGTAGAAGCCCATCGGAATTTTTAAAATATACTCGGAATAAATGCCGAACCCCAGATAAAACACCAGAAAAACGGCGATCGGGAGCAGGGCGGATGGCTTTCCTTTTTTCATAGAAATAAATACCAGACCTTTCGTGTGATTTTCCTTATTTTTCAATAGGGCGAATAGAATTATTCTACCATCTGGATCAGAAATCGTAAAGTAAAAAAGCAGGAAAAAACACGCCGGACATCTGGTAAATTCCAGAAATCCGGCGTGTTTTATAAGAGGTGCGTTTTGCTGTGCCTGTGCTTTATCATTTTGCAAGGAGCATCATAATCTGATTGCTTCTGCTTACGAATTTTGTCATCTCGTCCGGAGAGAGCGGTTTGTGGCTGATCATTGCCAGATCATACAGCTGCTCGCAGAACAGGGATGTGTTGTCGTTCTCGCCATTCTTCAGAATGTACTGAACGAGCGGATGTTTTGCATTCAGGATCAGGGTTTCCTGTCCGCCGAACATGGACGGATCCATGCCGGTCATGCCGTACATTTTCATCATATCCTGCATCCGGCGGCTCTCCTCGGAAAGCGTTACCATGGAGGATACATTTTCGTCTTTCAGGTTCTCAACTTTGACGGTCAGATCTTTCTTGTCGAGGACTTTGCGGAAGAGATCGGTCAGAGTATTTGTAGCGTCGGTCAGATCCTCACCGGACTCGTCTTTCATATCGTTGGTCAGATCTGCATCGATGCGCTGGAAGGTTACATGCTCGTTGTAACGCTCTGCATGGGTGATGAAAGCGGAGTCGATGTTGTGTTTCAGGATGACAGCATCCATGCCCTGGCTGCGGAACATGTTGATGTACTGGCTCTGCTGAACTTCGTCGGTGACGTAGTAAACAGTCGTTTTTTCCGGCTCTTTCTTCTCGTCAGCGTTTTCCGTATTTTCGGTATTCTCCGTAGTTTCAGCCTTCTCCTCGGAGTTCTCTGCAGGAGCTTCTTCTTTCTTATTCTCGTTGATGCAGTCCTCAAGAGTCAGATATTTTCCGTCGATGTTCTTGAACAGAATATAGTCCATCATCTTCTTGGAGAATTTCTCGTCCTTGATGCATCCGTATTTGATGAATGGGTTGATATCATCCCAGTATTTCTCGTAATTCTCACGGTCGGTTTTGCACATGCCGGAGAGCTTGTCAGCGAATTTCTTGGAGATGTACTCGGAGATCTTCTTGACAAATCCATCGTTCTGCAGTGCGCTTCGGGATACGTTCAGCGGCAGATCCGGGCAGTCGATGACGCCTTTTAAGAGCATCAGGTATTCCGGAATGACTTCTTTGATGTTGTCGGCAATAAATACCTGGTTGTTGTACAGCTTGATGGTTCCCTCGATGGAATCGTACTCGGTGTTGATACGCGGGAAGTAGAGGATACCTTTGAGGTTGAACGGATAGTCCATGTTCAGGTGGATCCAGAACAGCGGCTCGCGGTAGTCGTTGAAGACTTTGCGGTAGAATTCTTTATAATCCTCATCGCTGCACTCGTTTGGATGTTTGGTCCACAGCGGGTGGATATCACTGATGGAAACCGGGCGTTTGTTGATTTTTACTTTCTCTTTGGCCGGGGAAACTTCAACCTGCTCTTTCGTTCCGTCTTCTTTTTCTTTCTCTTCGTATTTTGCGTCCTCGTGGATGTGCTCTACGACAACGTCGTCATCTTTTAATTCGCTTTCATCGATGGTCTCGTATTCCTGCGGCGCATTTGCTTTGGACAGGAAAATTTCAACCGGCATGAAGGAGCAGTATTTTTCCAGAACTTCGCGGACACGGTATTCGTTTGCGAATTCCAGGCAGTCCTCGTTCAGGAACAGAGTGATTTCGGTACCAACAGTTGTCTTGCTGCCCTCGGACATATCGTACTCGGTGCTTCCGTCACAGGTCCAGTGTACCGGGGTGGATCCTTCTTTATAGGAAAGAGAATCGATGTGAACTTCATCTGCTACCATGAAAGCAGAGTAGAAACCAAGACCGAAGTGGCCGATCATCTGATCTGAATTCGTTTTGTCTTTGTATTTCTCCAGAAATTCGGTAGCGCCGGAGAAGGCGATCTGGGTAATATATTCTTCGACTTCGTCTGCGGTCATACCGATACCGTTATCGATGAATTTTAAGGTTTTCTCATCCGGGTTTACAATCACCTGAATGGCTGCTTTGTAGTCATCCGGCAGAGTATATTCGCCCATGCCGTCCAGCTTTTTCAGTTTGGTGATGGCATCGCAGCCGTTGGAAACGAGCTCACGGACGAAGATATCGTGGTCGGAATACATCCATTTTTTGATAATCGGGAAAATATTGTCGCTGTTGATTGAAAGATTTCCATGTTTCGCACTCATGAGAAACACACTCCTTTTCTTATAAAAATATTTTGATCCAGCAAAGCGGGGATATCATGCTTTTTTAGATGTCTGCAGCTTTTTTACTGCTCTGATAGTTATAGTAATACTGGCACAGGGAAAAGTCAAGGGAAAATTAGCACTCGAGAAAAAAGAGTGCTAACAGAACAACGGAAAGTATTGAATTTACTGGTATTACGGTACTTTCTAAACTTTTTGTAAAGTCTGATCAGAAGGGCTGCGCAGTTGTTTCTGGAGAATGGATATGCTACAATGAAAAAGCATAGAAGCGTTTCGAACAGAAAGATTCCGAGGGTACATAAAAGAAAAATGGAGGAAATACATGACAAATGCGACAAAGGCGGCGCTGGAAGCGTCATTAAAAAAGCTGCTTTTGAAAAAGCCGCTGGACAAAATTACGATCAACGATCTGACGACAGACTGCGGCATCAGCCGGATGGCGTTTTATTATCATTTTAAGGATATCTACGATCTTGTCGAATGGTCGTGCCTGGAGGATGCGACGCAGGCGCTGCAGGGGAAGAAAACGTATGAGACATGGCAGGAAGGCCTGCAGCAGATTTTTGAGGCAGTGCTCGAGAATAAACCATTTATTATGAATGTCTATCACTCTGTAAGCCGGGAGCAGATCGAAACATATCTCTTTCATCTGACGCACGATCTGCTGTACGGTGTCGTGCAGGAAAAAGCAAAGGGAACCGGCATCTCCGAGGCGGATCAGAGTTTTATCGCAGATTTCTATAAGTATAGCTTTACCGGTGTCATGCTTGACTGGATCAAAGACGGAATGAAAGTGGATTACCATATGATTGCGGAAAAAATGCACCGCACGATGGAAGGAAATGTCGTCAATTCCATCCGAAATTTTGAAAAAAGAAATAAAATATAGTTACACTTTACAAAACAGGGCGGATGATAAAAATTTAATCATCGCCCTGTTTTGTAAATGGAAAAGCGGGGAAAAATGAAGTAAGATTCAAATTGTCAACAGACAATGGCAACACAAATAGAAACTTGTAAAACAAAGAAAGCAGCATAACCTATACAAACCGGAAATTCGAAAAAACATTCCGGCAGTCGTATTTAGAAAAGAAAGGATGAACGTCTATGTCAAAAAAAGGATTAAAATTCGGAATCGCATCAGCAGCAGTCATCGGAGCTGGAGCAGCAGTGCTGCAGGCAAAAAACAAGAGTGAAGCAAAAAAAGCAGCGGAGACAACCACTGTAACATCAGAACCAAAGAATGATTACCGCAACACCGAGCGCGGAAAAGATAAGAAAAACAGCAAAGGCATTTATTACACCAACGGAAACTACGAAGCCTTCGCAAGACCGGAAAAACCGGAAGGCGTCGATGAGAAGAGCGCATACCTCGTAGGAAGCGGCCTCGCAGCCCTCGCAGCAGCGTGCTTCCTTGTAAGAGACGGCCAGATGAAAGGCGATCACATCCACATTCTGGAAGCCATGGACATCGCCGGCGGTGCCTGCGACGGTATCTACGATCCGACCCGCGGCTACATCATGAGAGGCGGCCGTGAGATGGAAAACCACTTCGAGTGCCTGTGGGATCTGTTCCACAGCATCCCGTCAATTGAGACACCTGGTGTATCCGTTCTTGATGAGTATTACTGGCTGAACAAAAAAGACCCGAACTACTCCCTGTGCCGTGCAACGAAGAACCGCGGCGAGGATGCCCATACCGACGGCAAGTTCAACCTGAGCCAGAAAGGCTGCATGGAGATCATGAAACTCTTCATGACAAGAGACGAGGATCTGTACGACAAGACGATCGAGGATGTTTTCGATGATGAAGTCTTCAATTCCACCTTCTGGCTGTACTGGAGAACGATGTTCGCATTCGAAAACTGGCACAGTGCACTGGAGATGAAGCTGTACTTCCAGCGGTTCATTCATCACATCGGCGGACTGCCGGACTTCTCCGCACTGAAATTCACGAAGTACAACCAGTATGAATCCCTGATTCTTCCGATGAAGAAATACCTCGAGGATGCCGGCGTAGACTTCCAGTTCAATACCGAAGTAACCAACGTTATCTTTGAAATCAACGATGGAAAGAAAGTAGCAAAAGCCATCGAGTGCAAAGTAAACGGCGTCGAGAAAGGCATCGTTCTCACCGAGAATGACCTCGTCTTCGTTACCAACGGAAGCTGCACAGAAGGCACGATCTACGGCGATCAGAACCATGCACCGAACGGTGATGCAGAGGTCCGCACGAGCGGCTGCTGGAGCCTGTGGAAAAACATTGCAAAACAGGATCCGTCCTTTGGACATCCGGAGAAATTCTGTTCCGATATTGCAAAGACAAACTGGGAATCCGCAACAATTACCACTCTCGACAATAAGATCATTCCGTATATCACCAATATCTGCAAACGTGATCCGAGAACCGGAAAGGTTGTTACCGGCGGTATCGTAAGCTGCCAGGATTCCAAGTGGCTTTTAAGCTGGACCATCAACCGTCAGGGACAGTTCAAAGAGCAGGATAAAGATAAGGTATGCGTATGGGTTTACAGCCTGTTCACCGATGTACCTGGCGACTATGTGAAGAAACCGATGAAAGAGTGCACTGGTAAAGAGATCACCGAAGAGTGGCTGTACCACCTCGGCGTGCCGGTTGACCAGATTCCGGAGCTGGCAGAGAACAGCGCTGTCTGCGTACCGACCATGATGCCGTACATCACCGCATTCTTTATGCCAAGAAGAAAGGGCGACCGCCCGGATGTCATCCCGGATGGCTGCGTCAACTTCGCATTCCTCGGACAGTTCGCTGAGACACCAAGAGATACCATCTTCACGACAGAGTATTCCGTTCGTACCGCAATGGAAGCTGTTTACGGACTCCTCGGCGTAGACCGCGGCGTGCCGGAAGTATGGGGCAGCGTTTACGATATCCGCGACCTGCTGGACAGCTCCGTGAAACTGATGGATGGAAAATCCCCGCTGGAAATCGAGCTTCCTGGACCGCTCAACCTGCTGAAAAAACCTCTGCTGAAACTGGTAGATGGAAATGTAGTTGGAGATCTCTTAAAAGAGCATGGAATTATCAAAGAGGATATGGTGAAATAAGAAATAGAAAATAAGTAAGAAATGCAATAAGACCTGCGCTTTCAAACGGCGCAGGTCTTATTGCGTTGCTATGTATGCTCTCAAACAATTAAGCAGAGTTCTTCGTGAAAAACAGCGCGGCACAGACGGCGGCGATGCCTCCAGCGAGCTTTGCAACGAGAAGCGGCACGACAAAATCAGGATCGGTGCCGAACGTAAATCCCATATGTGCGGCGATGGTCGATGCGGCGGAGACGAGGAAAGCTGCGTTTACAATCTTTCCGCGCTCGTCCATTTTTTCCATCATTGTGATCGCCGGAACAGGGCTGACAATGCCCATCAGAAGGCCGGCGGCACTGCTGTCGTTCATGCCGGTTTTTCTTCCAATAAAAGAGAGCGGCTTTTTGAGCACCCGCTGTAAAAGCTCCGCCGTCGGAAGGCTGCCGAGCAGTACAATGCCGATGGACGAGACGACCGCCATCGCGTCCTCCAGCGGCGCAAGGTCCGGGAGCAGCGAAAAGCCGGTCATATAGCAGAACGCGCCCGCGATGAGGCCGATCGTCGTCAGAAGCCGGATCACATCTGCAAATACCGTGAACGCGCGCACGGTCTGCTCCGGAAAACGCCAGATGCCGAACATCAGCAGAAAGCAGAAGAGGAGCACCGGGAGCGACTGAAGTACGATCTGCAGAAAAGAGAGTCCTGAGAGCAGTCCGCCGACGATCATCGTGACGGGAAGCGTGCCCGTGCCGATCAGCATGCCGCGGGAGAAAAAGAGGCGGTCGCCGCTTTTCAGCATTCCCATGCCGACCGGAATCGTAAAGGTGATGGTACAGCCAAGCGTCGCCGCAATCACAAGTCCTGCGTAGCGCACCATCTCCTGCGATGCCGAAAGCTCTCCGGCGAGCTGGTAGCCGCCCATGTCAATGGCGAGAATGCCGGCGAGAAGTCCCGCATCCAGCCCAAAAAAGTTCCAGATGGGAACGAGGGCGAAACGGAGAAAGCGGGAGAGCAGCGGGGTGAGGCAGATGATGCCCGACATGGAAAGTGCCGTCGGTCCAAGCAGCATAAAGCCCTCCTCAAACCGTTTTCCAAATCCGAAGCGATTGCCAGCGATCCGGTCGACACCGCCGAGTACCGCGCCGACTGCATGATCCACATAATAATCTGATTCATAAAAAGAGAACCTTTCTAAATAAGTATTTTGTCTTTATATCTGTTCTTCAAATGCAATTTCATTTTTCAGCAGAAACTGGCGGACTTCCTCATCGAAGACGCGGTCGAGCGACTTGTCCATCGTAAAGATTTTGAGGGAAGTTCCGGTGGTAAGTAAGAGTTTTCCGTCCTTATACTGAAAATTCAGAAAGCATCCAAACACGTTCTCTATTTCCAGCGGCAGCGCATGGTCCGCGATCATTTTTTCGCACGCCGCCTGCGGAAGCTGAAACACAAATTTGAACTGCAGAGGTGTCCGTTTTCCTTTGATGACGGAATAGCAGAACGATTTCACATCTTTCCAGAGAAGCCGCGTCCGCCCTTTTTCTTTTAAGAGCTGCGCGTCATCGGGATCGAAAAAGTCCGTGTGAAGACTGCGTCGATGGAGAACGTCGTAAACGTTGTGATCGACGCCTCGGAGACGGGAAAGCGGTCAAATGTCTCGAGACGGAGCAGAGTGTTCATAAAATTCTTTAACTGTGTAATCTGCAGGATAATCATCCGTAGTTAAAACCAGCCTTTCTTTTTAAAATACCAAATTTCAACAGCAACAATGAGAATACAGACGCCGATCAGGATGAAGTACGCATACGGGGCAGAAAGCTCAGGCATATGCGTAAAATTCATGCCGTACCAGCCGGCGATCAGGGAAAGCGGGAAAAAGATCGTCGAGACGACCGTCAGAATCCGCATCGTATCGTTCTGACGCAGGTCGATCTGCGCCTGCTGCATCTCGCGGATCTGCAGGGCGTACTCCCGCAGCATCTGGGTGTGGTCGTACAAACGGTCCACGCGGTTTCCAGGCGCGAAAACTGACGGGCGCATTCCGGGGGAAGAAAGTGATTTTCGTCCTCGGAGAGTATTTCGCACATGTCGAGAAGCTGCTGGTAATAGGCATGGAACACGAGCAGCTCCCGACGAATCGTGATCAGGGTCCGCTGCAGCTCTTTTGGCAGAGTGTCGAGAAGAGACTCCTCGATTGTCGCGAGGCGCTTCTCAAAATTCTGCAGATAGAGCATATCCTCCTGGATCAGCGATTCCAGAAACGAGAAAAACAGGTGGAAGACATCGGAAGTATCGAGCGGTTCTTCCGGGAAGAGGAGGCTCTGCAAAGCCGGAAGTGTCTGTTCGTCGGCTGCCAGAATAAGCTGCCCCCGGTCGAGATAAAACGCAAGCGAGAATGCAAGGTGAAGCGGATGCGTCTTGTCCGGGACGGCAAGCGATCCGACCAGGCAGTCAGGCAGCAGCTCTGCGCGGCAGTATTCGATGCGCTCCGGCTGCAGACTGCGCCGGAAAAGAGAAAATCCGGGCAGCGCCGCGCAGGCTTTGGAAGCTTCCGAAAACGAAAGCAGGGAAAGCCGGACCGAATCCGAAAAAGTCCATTCCATACGTACCACCTCCTGAAAATAAGCAATGGAAAAATATCCATAAACAAAAAAGCCGTATGACCGTAGTATACCGCAAAAAGGGGAGTGCGACAAGAAAAGGAAAAAACTTTTAACGGAAAAACTTTTATTGGGAAAAAACTTTTTGCAATGGAGCACTAAGTGTGTTATGATAAAATGTAGTTATCAAAACTACATGACAAAATATCAAAAAATTCACTGTGTCGAATTCGTCCCTAGTTCAGGAAGGTTTGAAAAAGAGCGGTGATTGGAAATACGAAACGTCCGCAGTGAGAAAAAGCGGAATCAAGTTTGGAGGGACAAAATATATGAGTTTTCACATTGTTGCAGACAGCTGCTGTGAACTGACAGCAGATATGAAAAAAAGAGGAAATATTGAAATTGCACCGCTGACACTGGAAGTCGGCGGCGAATCCATTCTGGATGACGAAACATTTGATCAGAAGTCATTCCTAAGAAAAGTGGCGGAGTGCCCGGAATGCCCAAAATCCGCATGCCCGTCTCCGGAGTATTTCCGCACGGCATTTCTGAACGGGGCAAAGCACTGCTATGCGGTAACGCTTTCCGCACAGCTCAGCGGATCTTATAACAGTGCAGTGCTTGGAGCCAACCTGGCACAGGAAGAAGATGAGGATCTGAAAATTCATGTGTTTAATTCCAGAAGTGCATCCATCGGTGAGACACTGATTGTGAAAAAAATCGTGGAGTGTGAAGAAGCCGGTATGAGCTTTGAACGTGTAGTTGAGACAGTAGAACTCTACATCAGCACACAGCATACCTATTTTGTGCTGGAAAATCTCGAAACGTTGCGGAAAAACGGGCGCCTTTCCAAAACAAAAGCACTTGTTGCATCCGCGCTTAAGATCAAACCGGTTATGGGAGCCACATCGGAGGGCGATATCGTACAGCTCGATCAGGCGCGCGGCATCAACAAAGCACTGATGAAAATGGTCGATGCCATTGTAAATGACGCACAGCATGTAGAAAACAAAACGCTTGCCATCTCTCATTGCAACTGCCCGGAGCGCGCCGAGATGGTAAAAGAAGCCCTTCTGGAGCGCCTTGCGGTACAGGATGTCTTCGTACTCGATACCCAGGGCGTCAGCAGTATGTATGCAAATGACGGCGGAATTATCATTGCATTATAACTTTTCTCTTCCCTTTTTGTTGAAAATGTAGTATAATTTTCAACATGTTTGAAAGTGCCGCCGAGCACTTTTTAGAAATCAAAGGAGAAGTAGAACCATGAGTCAGGAAAAAGTTGACCGCTATAAAAAGGAAAAAGCGAACCGTGAGAAAATCATGAGACGTGAAAGATGGATCACGAGACTGGAAGTTACCGCTTTCGTCGTTGTTCTGGCTACCCTGATCGGCTGGTTCTCCGTTGCTGTTTACCAGAACTCGGTAGCAGAGAAAAAGGCGAACCGCACGACAGAAACCACAACGATGAACGTGACGGATATTCAGAATTATCTGAGCGAGACCAACACGTCCAGCGACAGCAGTGCAGATGACACCAGCGACAGCTCTGATGCTTCCGATACATCTTCGGACAGCACAGCAGATACGGCAAGTGACAGCACAGCAGATTCCATCAGCGAAAGTACAGCGGAATAAGCAGAATTGTTAAAGAAAGTAAAAGCGCTTACCACAGACGGGAAAATCCCGGAGTGATAAGCGCTTTTGTTATAGAGATTTATAGCAATCCCAGAAAATAATGCAAAAAATTCAGCACCGCAGAGCGTGAATTACTGCGTCACAGATTTTCGTCGTACCCCGGTACGCCTTCAAATCTGTTCCTTGCAATTCGCGCTCTGCAGCACTGCCTTTTTTGCATTATTTTCGGGTCTTGCTATAGAAAAAACTATGAGAAACACGCTCCGCGAGTTTCTCAAGTTATCGCGGCAGTCGCCAAGGTCTCGTGCAGGCACGGACTTTGACTCGTTGCCCGCGTAAATTAAAAAACCGGAGGACATACATCCCCCGGCCTTTCGCTTATGGTTAATTAGCATTTAACAACGTTGGAAGCCTGCATTCCGCGAGCACCCTCGGTAAGATCGTAAGTAACCGCCTGACCTTCGTCAAGAGTTTTAAATCCTTCACCCTGGATAGCGGAGAAATGTACGAATACATCGTTTCCGTCTTCGCCTGTGATGAAGCCATAGCCCTTCTCTGCGTTAAACCATTTCACTGTTCCCTTGTTCATTGTGAGTTACCTCCATAAAATTAAAAAATAAGCATGATGTGGGAATGCATATGTTCCCCCATAAGCGAGTGAACTTTTGGTAAAAAAATTCACTAGCTATTACAGATTATATTGAAGGTGAATGCTAATATAATCTCTAATAGCTAGTGACCACGTATTACATCTCAACATCTTCTCGATTGAGACTATTATAATCTTGCAAATCAAAAAAGTCAAGAAAAAACTCTTTATTTCAGGAAAGATTTCGTGTATTATAAAAAGGAATAAATGGTCGGACGACGGCCAGAAGAAAAGAAAGGATCAGAGAACGTAAGATGAGTATCTTAATCAAAAATGGACAGGTCATCGACCCGGCCACCCAAAAAGACGAAATCAGTGATGTTCTGATCGAAAACGGCGTTATTACACGGGTTGAAAAAGGAATCCGCGTAAAAGATGCGCAGGTAATAGATGCAAAAGGCTGCTATGTAATGCCTGGCATCATCGATATGCATGTACATCTCCGCGACCCGGGGCAGACATATAAAGAAGATATTGAAAGCGGTTCGAAAGCAGCAGCAAAAGGAGGCGTGACAACGCTGGTAGCGATGCCGAATACAAAACCGGTCATCGACAGCCCAGACCGCGTCAACTATGTAACGATCAAAGCAGACCGTTTTTCTCCGATTAATGTACTGCAGGCAGGCGCCATCACAGTAGGACAGAAGGGTGAAGAGCTCGCCGATATCGAGGGCATGGTAAAAGCCGGCATCCCGGCGATCAGCGAGGACGGAAAATCCGTTATGAACGCGCTGCTCTACAAAGAGGCCATGGAGATTGCCGCAGAGAAAAACATTCCGGTGCTGGCTCACTGCGAGGACAAGAACCTCGTAAACGGCGGCTGCATGAATGAGGATGCAAACTCGAGAGAGTGGCATCTGCCGGGCATCACAAACTCCGTAGAGAACACGATTGTTGCAAGAGATATCGTACTTGCCGCAGAGACAGGTGCACACCTGCATCTGTGCCACTGCTCGACCAAAGAGAGCGTGGATATGGTGCGTGAGGCGAGAAAGGCCGGCGTTTCGATTTCCGCCGAGGTCTGCCCGCATCACTTTACCCTCTGCAGCGACGACATCGTAAAGGGCGACACCAACTACAAGATGAATCCGCCGCTCCGTACGAAAGAGGATCTCGAGGCACTGCGCCAGGGTCTGAAAGACGATGTCTTCGATGTCATCAGCACCGATCATGCACCGCATGCGCTGGCCGAGAAACAGGAGTCCTTCAAGAAAGCTCCGTTCGGCATCGTCGGACTGGAGACGAGCGTGGCTCTTACCATCACCGAACTTGTGGATACCGAGATCATCACCCCGATGCAGATGGCGGAGAAGATGAGCTACAATCCGGCAAAAATCCTGCACCTGGACAAGAAAGGTTCTCTTGCACCTGGCATGGACGCCGATGTGGTTGTCATCGATCCGGAAGCAGAGTATGTGATCGATCCGAAGGAGTTTGTTTCCAAGGGCAAAAACACTCCGTTCGGCGGCAAGAAAGTCAAAGGAAAAGTTATGGCTACCGTATGCGGCGGCAAGATTGTATACGAAGCTGAGTAATTTCTATAAGAAAAGAAAGAAGAGGGAGAGTAAGCAGATGATTAACAAACTGATTGCAAACATTAAAAAAACAAATGCACCGATCGTCGTAGGTCTGGACCCGATGCTGAACTATGTGCCGGAGCACGTACAGAAAAAGGCATTTGCCGAGTACGGAGAGACACTTGAAGGAGCTGCAGAGCCGTTTGGCAGTTCAATAAAGCGATTGTCGACGCAACATACGATCTGATTCCGGCTGTAAAACCGCAGGTTGCCATGTATGAGCAGTTCGGCGTTCCGGGAATGGCAGCGTATGAGAAGACCGTTTCCTACTGCCAGGAAAAGGGTCTCGTTGTCATCGGCGATATCAAACGAGGCGATATCGGTTCTACTTCTGAGGCGTATGCAGTCGGCCACCTCGGCCACGTGCAGGTGGGAAGCAAATCCTACGCCGGATTCCATGAGGATTTTGCAACTGTCAATCCGTATCTTGGATCTGACGGCGTAAAACCGTTCATCAAGGTCTGCAAAGAGGAGAAAAAAGGTATCTTTGTTCTGGTAAAAACCTCGAACCCGTCCAGCGGCGAGTTCCAGGACCGCATCATCGACGGACGTCCGCTGTATGAGTGGGTCGGCGAGCAGGTTGCCGCGTGGGGCGAGGAGCACATGGGCGATGATTACAGCTATGTGGGAGCTGTTGTCGGCGCTACATATCCGGAGATGGGCAAGGTGCTGCGTAAGGTAATGCCGAAATCCTACATCCTGGTACCGGGCTACGGTGCACAGGGCGGAAAAGGAAAAGACCTCGTTCACTTCTTCAATGAGGACGGACTGGGTGCAATCGTAAACTCTTCGAGAGGTATTATCGCTGCTTACAAACAGGAAAAATATGCCGAGTTTGGCACTGAGAACTTTGCGGATGCTTCGAGAGCAGCTGTAAAGGATATGGTTGAGGATATCAGCGGGGCGCTTGCTGCTGCAAAATAAGAATACAGGGTGAAAAGCTCAGAAGGTCTGCCGGGTAGACGTTATGTCCGCCGGAGGATATTTTGGGCTTTTCACCGATTCAAGAAAATAAAAGGAGTGTTCAGCTTATGAAAATCAAGGAATGCTGTACTGTGGAAAGTCAGGAGTGCATTGCAAAAGGAATTTACAGCATGTGGATTTCCACGAAAGTGATTGCGAAAGAGGCGAAGGCCGGCCAGTTTATTTCTCTGTTTTCGAAGGACGGCAGCCGTCTTCTGCCGCGTCCGATTTCTCTTTGTGAGATCGACCGAGAGGGAGGAAGACTTCGGATTGTCTACCGTGTGGCAGGTGCAGGAACGGAGGAGTTTTCGCATCTGAAAGCGGGGGATGAGGTTGATATTTTAGGACCGCTTGGAAATGGATTCCCGATCGAGGAAGGTAAGGGAAAACGTGTGATGCTGATGGGTGGCGGTATCGGTGTTCCGCCGATGCTGCAGACAGCGAAGGATCTTGGAACGGACACGATCATCTGCTGTGGTTACCGCGATGAGTTGTTCTTAAATGAGGAGTTTGCTGCGGCAGGCGATCTTCATATTGCAACGGAGGACGGAAGTGCCGGTGTGAAGGGCAATGTGATGGATGCGGTGCGCGAGGATCATCTGGAAGCAGATGTAATTTTTGCCTGCGGTCCGGCTCCGATGCTGCGTGCGATTAAGGCGTACGGTCTGGAAAAGGGAATTCCATGCTGGATTTCGATGGAAGAGAAGATGGCGTGCGGCGTTGGCGCATGTCTTGCGTGTGTCTGCCAGTCGACTGAGGTGGATGGTCATTCACATGTGCACAACAAGCGGATCTGCAAGGACGGACCGGTCTTTTTAAGTACGGAAATTGAGCTGTAAGTGACGCGAGGAGGAGAAAAAGCGATGAAGACAAGTGTGAACCTGGCGGGTGTGGAACTGAAGAATCCGGTTATGACGGCATCTGGTACGTTTGGCTCCGGCGCGGAGTACAGTGAGTTTGTGGATTTGAAGGAGCTTGGCGCGGTTGTGACGAAGGGTGTTGCGAATGTGCCGTGGCCGGGGAATCCGACGCCGCGTATTGCGGAGGTTTACGGCGGAATGCTGAATGCGATCGGACTGCAGAATCCTGGTATTGATGTGTTCTGTGAGAGGGATATTCCGTTTTTGAAACAGTTTGACACGAAGATTGTGGTGAATGTGTGTGGACGGACGACGGAGGATTACTGTGAGGTTGTGGAGCGATTGACTTCGGAGCCGGTGGATCTGCTGGAGATTAATATTTCGTGCCCGAATGTGAAGGAGGGCGGTATTGCGTTTGGACAGGATCCGAAGGCGGTGGAGGCGATCACCAGAGAAGTTAAAAAATATGCGAAGCAGCCGATTATTATGAAATTGAGCCCGAATGTGACGGATATTACGGAGATGGCGCGGGCTGCGGAAGCCGGCGGGGCGGATGTGCTGTCGCTGATCAATACGCTTACTGGGATGAAGATTGATATTGAACGGCAGAAGTTTGCGATTGCGAATAAGACTGGCGGTATGTCGGGGCCGGCGGTGAAGCCGATTGCGGTGCGGATGGTGTATCAGGTGGCGCAGGCAGTGAAAGTGCCGATTATTGGTATGGGCGGTATTGCGTCGGCGGAGGATGCGCTGGAGTTTATTCTGGCGGGGGCTACGGCGGTTTCGATTGGGACGGCGAATTTCTTTAATCCGTATGCGACTGTTGAAACGGTTCGCGGTATCGAAGAGTATATGAGAAGGCATAAGGTTGACGATATTAATTCGCTGATCGGGGCGGTGAGATAAGACGGACGGCCTCGAGCGGCTTCGCATCTGCGGTGCGGCGGGCGAGAAAAAGAGGGCGGAACTGTGGCTCAGAATAGGCACGGGGAAACGGGAAGCATCCCATTTTCCTGCACCTGTTCCGGGCTCACAGTTTCTGCCCTCTTTTTCTATGCCCGCCACACGGCAGGCGCAAATTCCAGTGAGGTCTGGTTGTGTGGAGCTGAAACGAAGTAGGTCTGGATCCGCAGGGGGCGGATCGGCGTGAGAGTGTTGTGGTGGGTGCATAGTATATAGAAAATGGAAGGTGGTATGTGAGATGAAGTATGGGATCATTAAAGTGAAGCGGGCGTTTTTGTATAAGGAGAATGGGGTTGATGTGGTGGATGAGGTGTTTTTTGGATGGAGCGTGATGTGGGAAGATAAGGGGGAGTGGATTGAGGTTTGGACGCATTATGGGTATCGGGGGTGGATGGAGAGGAATTTGATTGAGGAGAAAAGCAGGGAGTGGATGGAGGAGAGGGAAAAGGCAGGGAATACGTATGTGGTGACACGCGGGTTTGCGGATGTGATGAGAGGAGCGCGGGTGCAGGCGCGGATGTTGGAGACGCTGGGACGGGGGTGTTTTGTGGAGAAAATGGAGGAGACGGAGAATGGGTATTGCAGGGTGAAGCTGGCGAATGAGATCAGTGGGTTTGTGCCGGAGGTGGCATTAAGAAAAAGACTGGATTCGGATCGGTTTTTGTGGGGAAAATCGGAAGAGAGGTTTTTTGTGGAGCAGGGGATTCCGAAGGGGTGGTCGGAAGAGAAGTTTCGGAGGAAGGTTGTGGAGTGTGCGAAGGGGTATCTTGGATGCCAGTACCGGTGGGGCGGGAAGGCGGCGGATGGGATTGACTGTTCGGGTGTGGTGTTTATGGTGTATTTGATGAATGGGGTTTTGATTTGGCGGGATGCTGATATCAGGGAAGGGTATCCGATGAAAGCGATCTGGAGAGAAGGGGAGGAGATGTGTCTGGTGGAGGAACGGGCGAAGGCCGGGGATCTGCTGTTCTGGAGAGGGCATGTGGGGATGTATCTGGGGGACGGCAGGTATCTGCACTGTACGGGGCATGAGAGGGTGTTTGGGTGCAGGGTGAATAGTCTGCGGAGAGGGGATGAGGATTTTCGAAAGGATCTGGCGGAGGCGCTGAAAGTGGTTGGGAGTGTTTTTTCGTGAAATGTAAAATTAAATGTGATTGTGTGCGGTGAAATTTGACAGATTTTTCTGAGTGGGAGTATAAAGATAAACTGACGGGGCTTTACAACTGGAATTATCTGGAAGTGGAAAGCTGGAGGAAAAGAGCGATGTACCGTGAAAAACAGGCATCGCGGGCGGCACGGGAGTAAATAAGACATATATAATTGACATCAGGAAATATCATTTTTGTATTGGAAATCCCTGAAAAAGTTTGTTATAATAATAACAAAGTCGAAAACAAAAGACAAAAGGCGGCCCAAACAGAGAGCAGGAAAAACAGAAATTCTGCTGATCTGATCTGCCGGAGCTGTCCATCAGAAGCAAAACAAGAAAGGGGTTCTGAACAATGGCAAGATTTACATTACCAAGAGATTTATACCACGGAAAAGGTGCTTTAGAGGCACTGAAAACATTTGAAGGAAAACGTGCAATCGTCTGTGTAGGCGCGGCTCCATGAAACGTTTCGGTTTCCTGGATCGCGCAGTAGACTACCTGAAAGAAGCCGGCATGGAAGTACAGCTTTTTGAGGGAATCGAGTCTGACCCGTCAGTCGAGACTGTTATGCGCGGAGCAAAAGCGATGGAAGAGTTCCAGCCGGACTGGATCGTAGCAATGGGCGGCGGATCTCCGATCGACGCAGCAAAAGCAATGTGGATCAAATACGAGTATCCAGACATCACCTTCGAAGAAATGTGCAAGGTATTCGGAATGCCGAAACTCCGCAGAAAAGCTCATTTCTGTGCAATTTCTTCTACATCCGGAACAGCAACCGAGGTAACCGCGTTCGCAGTTATCACAGACTATGAAAAAGGTATCAAATACCCGCTGGCAGACTTCGAAATCACGCCGGACGTTGCAATCGTAGATCCGGATCTGGCAGAGACGATGCCGCAAAAGTTAGTTGCTCACACCGGTATGGACGCTATGACCCATGCAATCGAGGCATACGTTTCCACAGCGAACTGTGACTTCACCGATCCGCTGGCACTGTATGCAATCAAGATGATTCAGGCAGACTTGGTAGATTCCTACAACGGAGATATGGCAAAACGTGACAGCATGCACAACGCACAGTGCCTCGCTGGTATGGCATTCTCCAATGCACTTCTTGGTATTGTTCACTCCATGGCACATAAAACAGGCGCAGCATTCGCTGATTACGGCGCTCACCTGATCCACGGCGCAGCAAACGCTATGTACCTGCCGAAGGTTATCGCGTTCAACGCAAAAGACGAGACTGCAGCAAAACGTTATGCAGTGATCGCTGACGAGATGAAACTTGGCGGCGAGACAACGGAAGAGAAAGTAAAACTCCTCATTGACTATCTGCGCGGCATGAACGACAAACTGAACATTCCGCACTGCATCAAGAACTACGGAAAAGACAGCTATCCGACCGAGCAGGGCTTCGTTCCGGAAGACGTATTCCTGGATAGACTGCACGACATCGCTGTAAATGCCATCGCCGATGCCTGCACCGGATCCAACCCGAGACAGCCATCTGTTGAAGAGATGGAAAAACTGCTGAAATGCTGCTACTATGATACAGAAGTAGATTTCTAAAAAGAAAACATATCAAAATCCCTCCGTTCTCTGGGCGGAGGGATTTTTTGCGTCAGAGAATGAAATTTATTTGTGTGGATTTTATGTTTTTTATGCGAAATCCTGTGTCTGGACTGGAAAAACAGAGGCGTTTATGGTAGTATAGAACAGAATAGAAGTAAAAACGGGTGGCATGCGAGAACCGATGCCTTCCCCTGAAAATATGGAGGAAAATAAGATGGAACAGTATAAGAAAGAGTTCATTGAATTCATGGTCGAGAGCCAGGTATTAAAATTTGGAGAGTTCACCCTGAAAAGCGGAAGAAAATCCCCGTTCTTTATGAATGCAGGCGCTTACGTAACCGGCAGCCAGTTAAAACGTCTCGGCGAGTATTACGCAAAAGCAATCCATGACAACTACGGGCTGGATTTTGACGTTCTGTTCGGACCGGCATACAAAGGAATTCCGCTCAGTGTTGTAACAGCAATTGCGATTCATGATCTCTACGGTGTAGAAGTACGCTACTGCTCCAACCGGAAGGAAGCCAAAGACCACGGTGGAGATGCAGGACTGCTGCTTGGAAGCAAGCTCAAAGACGGTGACCGCGTTGTCATTATTGAGGATGTAACCACTTCCGGAAAATCCATCGAGGAGACCTTCCCGATCATCCAGGCACAGGGCAATGTGGAGATCAAAGGACTGATGGTATCCTTAAATCGCATGGAGCGCGGAAAAGGCGATAAGAGCGCACTCGAGGAAATCCAGGAAACCTATGGCTTCCCGCAAATGCCATTGTAACCATGGAGGACGTTATCACGTATCTGTACAACCGTCCATGCCAGGGCAAAATTCAGATCGATGACAAGATGAAGGCTGCCATTGATGCATATTATGAGGAGTACGGCGTGAAATAAGATGCGGTACACCGGGAAAGGGAGTTTTGCGCTATGAATGAAAAGATTTATAAAACCATGGGACGTGTCGGCGGCGGAAATATCGCTATGGGCGCCGTACTGGTTGTTGTTGGCGTGGCAACCGGTGTTCTGATGATCGTAAGCGGGGCAGGCCTGCTGAAACGACGCGGGGAAATCATGTTCTAAAAGCGCCTTTCAAAAAGAAAAAATGCCGGGATATTTCGGAAGCGCGTGCGCCGATGAGGTATGCCGGCGTTTCTGATAGCAGAGGGGAGAACAACGCAGAAAGGGGAAACGAAGATGAAGCAGGAGACGAAAGCCAGAATCCGCGTTGTGGGACGGATTTTATTTCTGGTGTATCTTCTTGCGCTCGTTTATTTTCTGTTTTTTGCAGAAGAATACGGGAGAAGAAACTTTTTTGAACTGGATTACCGTTACAATCTGGTGCCGTTTCAGGAAATCAGACGGTTCTGGATTTACCGCGAAAAGGTGGGATTCCTTGCCGCATTTTTAAATCTGGCGGGCAATGTGATCGGTTTTCTGCCGTTCGGCTTTATCGTTCCGGTGATGCACAAAAAAATGGAGAGTTTCTGGAAAGTATCGCTTCTTGGTTTTATGTTCAGCCTCTGCGTGGAGACGATTCAGCTCATCACGAAGGTGGGCTGCTTTGATGTAGATGATCTGATGCTGAATACGCTTGGAGCCATGATCGGCTGCGGCGCATTCCTGATCTGCAATAAATTCAGGAGATGGAAATATGGCGAGGAAGAAGTATAATTACAATTTTGTCCGGAAGCGTCGGAAGGCGGAAAGGAAGCTCTCTATATGGCAGGTGCTTCGGTCTTTCTGTTTCTGCTGGCTTCGGTCGTATCGTTTGCATTCCGCGGAAACGGAGGCATTTTTCTCGGAGCAGCGGGACTGTTCTCATTCCTTCTGTCGGGATACGGCTTCTATGTGGGAATGAAGAGCTTTAAAGAAGAACAGGTCAGCCACAGAATGTCGGTTCTCGGCTCGATTACGAGCGGCGGCATGCTGGTCGCATGGCTGGCACTGTTTCTGATCGGTGTGAGATAAATGTACTCTCGTAAAATCAAGCACAGAAAGACTCCGGGAGTACATATAAAAGAAAAGGGGAAAAAGATGGATCGCGAACGTTTTGAAAAACAGCTGAATTTTATTCTGGAGATTGATAAAGAAAAACAGATCCTGCGCCAGACGCACATCCGCGGCTATTCGCGCCAGGAGGACGACGCGGAGCACGCATGGCACATGGCGGTGATGGCATTTCTGCTGCAGGAATATTCGAATGAGAAAATCGACATCGGCAGAACGATGCTCATGCTGCTGATCCACGACCTCGTGGAGATTGATGCAGGCGACACGTATGCGTACGACGCGGAGGCAAACAAAACAAAAGACGAGAGAGAACACAAAGCGGCCGAGCGCATCTACGGCCTGCTGCCGGAGGATCAGGGAAAAATGCTGATGGATCTCTGGCTCGAGTTCGAAGCGTATGAGACACCGGAAGCGCGCTTTGCTCATGTGATGGACAATTTCCAGCCGCTGCTTTTAAATCATGAGAACGATGGAAAAGACTGGACCAGCCACAATGTGCGGATTTCCCAGCCGTTAAAACGAAACGAGAAGACGGCGACCGGCTCCGAGGAGATCTGGAGTTATATGGAAGAGATTCTCGAACAGAGTATCCGGGATGGAAAAATTATTGACGACCGGGAAGAAAAACAGGAATAAGTTAAGAAGAATGAGGGGCAGATCTGCCCCTCGTAACAGTTAAAGAGAAACAGAAAGGGATTTTTTATGACGGATGAATTATTAAACGAGCGGTATGCGCTTGCAATTGAGCGGATCCGCCAGATTCCGGCGGAAAAAAGCGTTCCGCAGCCGTACCGCGATTTTTTTGCACAGATGGCACAGTACCTCTGCAAAATGGACCAGATCCGGAGCAGAATCGCAGAAGGATATCTAAAAACAGCATCCGAGGAAGAGCTGGCTGTTTTTAACCGCGAGCCGTATGAAGATGTGATCGGGGAGCGGTATGAGACCTCCTACGGAAACCCGGCGTTTGCCGTGCGGGCACTTGGTGAAACGCATGGAAGGAGCCTCTGCTGCCTGTACCGGGAGCTGGGAAATGCTGTTGTCTGGGTCTATGAGGACCGCCTGCTGGAGCTGACTGCGGCGATGGAGCTGTATCTCGAGTTGTATGCGATGTTCGAGGAGGAGACGCTGCCGTCCGCGCAGTATGTAAAAGAGAGCATTTACTGGTATGTGAGCGATTACGCCGAGGAGCGCCAGGAATACCAGGTGCGCGAAATCGTCGACCCGTCGCTGCACTTTGTGAAGGATATTGTGATGGAATCTGATCTGACGGATCTGCGGTATCTGTACCAGTACGGCGAATATATCACCGAAAATGAGAAGGGTACAGCCCGCTTTTTAAATACGTTCAGCCAGGAAGAAATCGACGCGATGGCACGCACCTACACAGAAGGCTTCCGCAAGTGCTTTCTCGTGGCGCGAAAAGATCTGTCGAAAAAGAAGACAGTCAGCATCCGCTTCCACATCGGTTTTGAGCGCATGATCCGTGCGGCAATATTACAGTTCCGCGAGATGGGACTCGAGCCGGTGATTTCCCGCGGCGCGCGGAGAACGTGGGTTGCCGGTGCGTCTGCGAATAAGCAGTATGACTACGATCACCGGAACGATGAGGCGCTGTATCTCAACGAGGATCTCGTGAAGAGACGGCTCCGCGCGATGCAGGTGAAATACGACGAGTACAAAGAACTGGCGGACGGCTATGCCGGCCCTGCGTGGTGGAAACCTTCGGCGAAGTTCCGTTTGAGCCAGTAAATAAAAAACAGGCACTGCACTTAAACGAGCGCCAGCAAAAGCTCCGTGTCGGTTTCCAGAACGAGGCGGGCCAGATTGTAAACCGCTATATCAAGGATGACGAGTACGGCTACACGATCATCGCCTACCCGATGCCGGAGATCGATCCGCGCTACGAAAAAATTTTCCGTGAGATCGTAAAGATCAACACGCTCGATTACGAAAAATACCAGCGCATCCAGCAGTACCTGATCGATGCGCTCGACGAGGGTGTTTCCGTGCATGTGCTTGGAAAAGGAGAGAACAGAACGGATCTGCGCGTGATGCTGCATCATCTGAACGATCCTGCGAAAGAGACGAATTTCGAGAACTGTGTTGCCGACTGCAATATTCCGGTCGGAGAGGTCTTTACTTCCCCGAGTCTTACCGGCACGACAGGCGTGCTCCATGTGACGGGGGTCTACCTGAACGAGCTGTATTACCGCGATCTCTGCCTGACGCTGACTGACGGCATGATCACCGCGTATGACTGCGCAAACTTCGAAAAAGAAGAGGACAATCGTACTTATATAGAAGAAAACCTGCTGTATCACCACAGGACGCTGCCGATCGGTGAGTTTGCCATCGGAACGAACACGACGGCGTACGTGATGGCAGAGCAGTACGGCATCGCCGGAAAACTGCCGATCCTGATTGCAGAGAAGATGGGCCCGCATTTTGCGATGGGCGACACCTGCTACGCCTGGGCGGAGGACAGCCCGATGTACAACCCGGACGGAAAAGAAGTAATCGCGCGCGAGAACGAGGTTTCGGCAAAACGGAAAGAAGATCCGTCGAAAGCATACTTCGGATGCCACACGGACATCACGATTCCGTACCGCGAACTGCAGTCGGTTGCGGTCGAAAAAGCAGACGGAACGACGATCCCTCTCATTGAGGACGGACGCTTCGTCCTGCCGGGAACGGAAGAATTAAATGAACCTTTTGGCTGATTATGGGTTGACATTTCTGCGCCTGCTTAGTATATTATAAGCAGAACTGAATGATTAAAACATAAATATAAGTATAACTAATGAATAACGCTTAGAACAGTTAATCAGAAAAGGAGAACAACATGGCTAAAGTAGGAATTGTGATGGGCAGCGACTCTGATATGCCGGTAATGAGCAAAGCAGCGACATGCTGGAAAAATTTGGAATTGAGTACGAGATGAAAATCATCTCCGCACACCGCGAGCCGGATGTATTTTTCGAATATGCAAAAACCGCAGAGGAGAAAGGCTTCAAGGTTATCATTGCAGGCGCAGGTATGGCAGCTCATCTGCCGGGTATGTGCGCAGCTATTTTCCCAATGCCGGTCATCGGAATTCCGATGCATACCACATCGCTTGGAGGTCGTGATTCCCTGTACTCCATCGTACAGATGCCGAGCGGCATTCCGGTAGCAACCGTTGCCATCAATGGCGGTGCCAATGCCGGAATCCTGGCAGCAAAGATTCTTGCAACTTCCGATCCGGAACTGCTTGCAAAACTGAAAGCATATACACAGGAAATGAAAGAGCAGGTTGAGGCAAAAGACGCAAAACTGCAGGAAACAGGATACCGTAACTACAGTAAATAAAAACAAAGGACAAGGGAGGTTCACCATGGATTACAAGAACGCAGGAGTAGATATTGAAGCTGGATACAAATCAGTAGAATTAATGAAAGAGCATGTAAAGAAAACCATGCGCCCGGAGGTATTAGGCGCCTTGGCGGTTTTTCCGGCGCTTTTTCCCTGGCAAAAATCAAAGAAATGGAAGAGCCGGTGCTGCTTTCCGGTACAGACGGATGCGGAACCAAGGTGAAGCTCGCCATGATTCTTGATAAACACGACACCATCGGCATTGATGCCGTTGCCATGTGTGTGAACGATATCGCATGTGCCGGCGGAGAACCGCTGTTCTTCCTCGACTACATCGCATGCGGAAAGAACTATCCGGAGAAGATCGCTTCGATCGTAAAAGGCGTTGCAGAAGGCTGTCTGCAGTCCGATGCGGCACTGATCGGCGGTGAGACCGCAGAGCATCCGGGCCTGATGCCGGAGGATGAGTACGATCTGGCAGGTTTTGCTGTCGGCGTATGTGACAAGAAAGACATGATTACCGGTGAAAATCTGGCAGCCGGAGACGTACTGATCGGCATGGCTTCCACCGGCGTTCACAGCAACGGATTTTCTCTTGTCCGCAAAGTTTTCGATATGACAAAAGATTCTTTAAATACATACTATGATGAGCTCGGCGCAACCCTCGGCGAGACCCTGCTTGCACCGACCCGTATCTACGTAAAAGCACTCCGCGCCATCAAAGATGCCGGTGTAACCGTAAAAGCATGCAGCCACATCACCGGAGGCGGCTTCTACGAGAACATTCCGCGTATGCTCAAAGACAACACCGTAGCCGTTGTACAGAAAGACAGCTACACCGTACCGCCGATCTTTGATCTGATGGCAAAGAAAGGCAATATCGACGAGCAGATGATGTACAACACCTTCAACATGGGTATCGGTATGGTACTGGCTGTTGATCCGAAAGATGTAGACGCAGTGATGAAAGCCATCCGTTCCACAGGAGATACGCCATATGTGATCGGCCACATTGAAAACGGAGAAAAAGGAGTACAGTTATGCTAAGATTAGCAGTTCTCGTCTCCGGCGGCGGCACGAACCTGCAGGCGATTCTGGATGCGATTGACGAGGGAATCATCACAAACGCGGAGGTTTCTGTTGTCATCAGCAACAATGCAGGAGCGTATGCGCTGGAGCGTGCGAAAAAGAAGGAGATTGATGCGGTATGCCTTTCCCCGAAGACCTTTGCATCGAGAGAAGCATTCAACGAGGCACTGCTGGCGAAACTGCAGTCGTACAACGTCGATCTCGTTGTGCTCGCAGGATGCCTGGTTGTGATCCCGCAGAGCATTGTGGATGCTTATCCGAATAAGATCATCAACATTCATCCGTCCCTCATTCCGTCGTTCTGCGGAACGGGCTATTACGGACTGAAAGTGCACGAGGGCGTATTATCCCGCGGCGTCAAAGTGACGGGAGCGACGGTTCATTTTGTGGACGGCGGAACAGACACCGGCCCGATTATTCTGCAGAAGGCAGTCGAAGTGCACGAGGGCGATACACCGAAGGCACTGCAGCAGCGCGTCATGGAAGAGGCCGAGTGGGTCATTATGCCGCGTGCGATTGATCTGATTGCAAACGGAAAAGTAACGGTAGAAGACGGACACGTAAAGATAAAGGAGTAAGAGCGATGAAAGTATTGATTGTAGGAAGCGGCGGAAGAGAGCATGCGATTGCCTGGAAGGTGGCGCAGAGCCCGAAGGTAGACAAGATTTACTGCGCTCCTGGAAACGCAGGAATTGCGGAGTACGCAGAGTGTGTCGATATTGCAGCGATGGAGTTTGACAAGCTCGTTGCTTTTGCGAAAGAAAAAGAGATTGACCTGACCGTCATCGGCATGGATGATCCGCTGGTCGGCGGTGTTGTCGATGCGTTTGAGGCAGAGGGACTGCGCGTATTCGGACCAAGAAAGAATGCGGCAATCCTGGAAGGATCGAAAGCGTTCTCCAAAGACCTGATGAAAAAATACCATATCCCGACGGCGGCATACGAGACATTCTCCGATCCAGAAGCGGCAGAGAAATATCTCGAGACTGCAAAATTCCCGATCGTGCTGAAAGCCGACGGTCTGGCTCTTGGAAAAGGCGTTCTGATCTGCAATACCTTAGAGGAAGCAAAAGAGGGCGTCAAGACGATCATGCTCGACAAGAAATTCGGCAGTGCCGGAAACGAGATGGTCATCGAGGAGTTTATGACGGGGCGTGAGGTTTCCGTTCTCTCCTTTGTGGATGGAAAGACGATCAAGACGATGAGTTCTGCACAGGATCACAAGAGAGCAGGAGACGGCGACACCGGCCTGAACACCGGCGGTATGGGCAACTTCTCCCCGAGTCCGTTTTATACCGAAGAAGTGGATAAGTTCTGTAAGAAATATATCTATCAGCCGACCGTAGATGCGATGGCAGCCGAGGGAAGACCGTTTAAGGGAGTTATCTTCTTCGGACTGATGCTGACACCGGACGGACCGAAGGTGCTCGAGTACAATGCCCGCTTCGGCGATCCGGAGGCACAGGTTGTGCTTCCTCGTATGAAGACAGACATCATTGATGTATTTGAAGCCTGCATCGACGGAACTCTCGACCAGATCGACCTGCAGTTTGCAGATAATGCGTGTGTCTGCATCGTACTGGCTTCGAACGGTTATCCGGTTTCCTACGAAAAAGGATTCCCGATCCGCGGACTCGAGACGTTCAAAGAGCATGAGGGCTATTACTGCTTCCATGCAGGAACGAAGTTCAAAGATGGCGAGATCGTGACAAACGGAGGCCGTGTCCTCGGCGTGACAGCACTTGGCGATACCCTGAAAGAGGCACGTGCGAATGCATATAAGGCTGTTGACTGGGTTGACTTTGACAATAAATATTACCGCCATGATATTGGAAAAGCGATTGACGAAGCGTAACGTGAATGTGAATTTTAATTTTGAGTAAAATGGAGCCGCCAGAATCCCGGTGAAAGGGAAATCTGGCGGCTTTGTCTTTTTATTCTGAAAAGGGAATAAAGCGCCGCCGTTCCGGATACAATAGTAAGGAGATCCTTTGGTTTTTAGCAGAATCAGAACAGGAAAGGCGGTCGGAAAAGATGGGAATCGTTTGTCTGGCGGGGATTTTTGCCGTATTTCTTCTGCTTGCATGGACGCTCTGCCGGGCGGCAGGATGGGAGAAAGAACGGGAAGATCTGGAACAGGAGCAGTACCTGAAAGAGTGGCGGGAGAAAAAGTTGAAAAAAATCGAAAAAATTTGAAAATTAGTGTTGACATTTGGCGGGTGGGATGCTATACTAACAAAGTCGGTTGGTGATACAGATAAAAAGTCGACAGACAAAACACTGATGTGGGGTCTTAGCTCAGCTGGGAGAGCATCTGCCTTACAAGCAGAGGGTCATAGGTTCGAGCCCTATAGGCCCCATGTTTTATGAAAAACGGTGTTGAAAATGAATATGGCGAGATAGCTCAGTTGGCTAGAGCACGCGGTTCATACCCGCGGTGTCGAGGGTTCGAATCCCCCTCTCGCTACTTATGGAACCCTTGA
>ENA-OQIO01000035-OQIO01000035.1-human-gut-metagenome-genome-assembly--contig:-NODE-35-length-56161-cov-3.227451_pt1 | contig 56161 bp, 56 predicted proteins | sample MGYA00242573_ERZ504737 | MGnify/ENA primary metagenome ERZ504737 (study PRJEB26092, sample SAMD00036203) | human gut metagenome | host: Homo sapiens | study: EMG produced TPA metagenomics assembly of...
GTTATATATAAAGTGGTTCATATTATATAAATATTTTGACAATAAAGTTTTGGGAGATGATGCACAAAAGAAATCCTTATATTTAATTAAATTAATAAAACTATAAAGTTAGGAGAATATTAATGAAAAAGACTTTTAAAAAAATCTATTTCAGTTTTTCTTGCAGTGGTAATGGCAATAACAGTAATACCTGCTACTACCTATGCAATGGAAGAGTTTGAAAATGATTATGAATTTTCTGCTGACGAAGTTTCAATCAAATATGAAATTGAAAGTAAGCGTACGGAAAATTCAAAAACATATATGACAGAGGACGGCGGATATTATCAAGTATCAGCTGCCGTTCCTATTCACAATAATGTTAATGGTCAATGGCAGGAAATATCAGAAATAGATAATAACATTGATACTATTTCGGATGCAGAAAATGCAGTAAGTGAAATTGCTGCATATTCAGTTTCTAATCCTACCGAAACAGGTTTTTATGAAAGCGAAACTTTAACTTTATTTTCTAACGGCATAGATAAAAATCCGATGCGTATTGCCAGTTCAAATAAAACTGAAAATGGTATTAGAAGTTGTATATATGTTAAACCAAGTATTATAACCGATAAACAAGTATTTATAAACAATGCAACATTAACGGTATTTACAGGAAATGTCGATACAAAAAATAATAAAAACTTCATTGAAGTTAGAAAACTAAAAAACGAACTGACTCAAATTGAAAATGCACCACTGTTAACAGAAAATAATGTGATTATAGACAAACATATAGCTACAAGCAATAATGAAGAGTGTCAATTAGATATAACATCATATGCACACTATAGTTCATTGGGACTATACAAAAATACAGGAATAGCCCTTGAGCCTAAATATGGAGATACATCAATTGAGGTTAAGTCAATAGTGTTAGGTATATACTATCGTGAAATTGGTGATGTTGATAAAACAATAGAGTCGGAGACTGTAGATTTGGACAGAGCCGGAACATTATATGTTAATGATTACACCTGCTCTCCACTGATTGTCAGAAATGATTTAAGCGTATATGATGAACTTGCACAGGTTAATATTCAAACAATAATTAATCCTGCGGCAATTGACAATAATCCATCTGACGGTATTAACACTCGTACAAATTATTATAGCATTCTTCAATTTGAAAACGGAGAATATTATTGGAAAAACTGCGAAGGTGAATATATATTCTTCATACACAGCAGCGGTAATAATTTTGTCGGCTCAAATAGTTCAGGTGATAAATATATTTTATCTTCAGATTCCAGTGAGAGAACTGATTATGGAAGAATAAAAATACAAAGTGAAAAGGATAATACTACTTACCATTTTTCAAAAATTGGTTCTAATGGTTATGTTACAAAAATTGAATATATTTTCACAGAAGGTAAGGATGAAAATAAAAAGCAATATGTAAATAAAGTTGAAATCACCTATGACGGAGAAAATATTTCATATATTACCGATGGCTCTAATAGAAAATACAGATACAATTATGAGAATGGTTTATTAACTTCAATCACCGTTTATTATATTTCAAACGGCTCAGAACAGCCTGCCAAAGTAAATGGCAAGAACATTGCTGTTTTGTATTCTTATGATGAAAATCACAGGTTGAATAAAGTTACTTATCCTGACGGATACTATGTATCATATTCTTATAATGAAAACGGCAGAATTCTCAATGTTACTGCATATGAAAATAGTTCTTCTAACAGTGCTGGAATAGATTTAACATTAAATTACCAAAATGGTATTGCTAAATCAAATGTTCTTTCTAAGTACACTTTGAAAACAAATGGTGTTGTTTCTAATGAAGTGGAAATCAATTCACCTATGGACAATACATATAATCGTGTTTTTTCGGATATATTAAATAAATCCGAAATTATGCACTATGATCAGGATTCAAATCTTATACACTATAAAGATTATAATGGGCAAGAATACTATTTAAATTATACAAATAAAAAATTGCAGCACTTAATATACGAAGATGCTTCTTCAAAAAATATAATTTCAAATGGTGATTTTGAAAAAGCAGATAATTGGGCACTTACTGAAACATCGACCATAACTGACAATGCACCAATAAAAGAAAATGGCAGCACAGCCAATAAGGTTATGGCATTTACATCTGATAGTATATTAGGGAGAGGAGCTACTCAAACAGTAAATGTAACTCCGGGAGAATCATATGTCCTTGCCTGCTCAGCTTATTGTAAGCAAGCACTACCTTTTAAGAATGACGGAGATAATTCAAATGAAAATAATAGATATTATTCTGTAAGAGTTTACGGTGCAGCGAGCGATAAACCTGTAGGTGAAACATATTTTGATTACAATATCGTAAATAACTGGCAAACATCAAAAGTTGTAATAGATATTCCGAAAACGATTTCAAAAGTAAAAATCGAAATCAATAGTTTGAATATGCCGGGAGAGTGCTATTTTGACGATTTAAAAATGTATGTAGCAACTATAGATAATGCCCCTCCTGTTGTTCCTGAACCGGGTCTTCCTAAATATGATATTGTCAGAAATGAATATGGTCAGATTACAGATATAATCAAAAAGAGAAGTAGTGACAACAAAACTCTTGGAAAACATTACGAATATGATGAGAATACGCATTATAAAACCTCAGTTGAAGAAGCCGGCAAAGTAACCTATTATAATTATGATTGCGGCAGCGGTTTACTCACATCAAAGGGTAAAAATACGGATTCTTCAAAAAATACACAGTATACTTACAGTGGCATAGGTGCTTTAACTACTGTTCAGCAGGCAATAACTACTGCTGAAGGTGAAACTGTTAATCAGACTGTTGAATATACCTATGATGATAATGACAGAATTTCATCTGTTTATCATAATGGTTGTCTTTATGAGTATACATATAACCCAAATGGCAAGATTGAAAATGTAATTGTAAAGGAATCTGCTGAAGATAATTCCAATATTGATTACTCCATATCATATGAATATAATCTTGATAATGTTGGCAAAGTGATTTTTGGTAATGGTGCAAGCATCGTCTATGAATATGATGGAGACAATATAACAAAGACTATCTATGATAATGGTAAATCGGGTGATGAAAAAGAAACCTATGTTTACTCATATAAGTATAACAGTGACGGTTCTGTTAAAGAGATGATTGATGAGGTTTCAAATACTGTTACAACCTATACAAGCAAAGGCTCTACTGTAAAGAAAAATGGCTCAACAATTTATTCTAATACAGGCAGCAGAATAAATCTCTTTGGCACGTCGTTTTCATACTTGCAATCTTCATCTGAATCAAGAGATAAAACAAAAACTACAATCGAAGATTCATATATAGTTTCTGCTGCTCAAGGGCCTACAGTAAAAGCTAAAACTGTCTTAGATACTTTTGACAGAACGATGAGTACATCTGTGGAAAATAAGGGTACCACTGATAAGAATACGCATTACAAATTAACATCAAATACAGAATATGTTGAGGGTAAAAACAACAGAACAAACCAATTTGGTTTCACATTACAGCACTGAACTTTCAAAGCGTTCTAATAAATTTCTTCCTGAAAAATACGAAAATACCCGTATATCAGCAGAATGGAGTTACAAGTATGATGATGTCGGAAGAGTAACTTCGATTTTCAAGAAATCAACTAATAATATAGCTCTTGCACCTGCAAATACTAATTCATATCCTTACGCTGAGGGAAAATTGGTGCGTCATTATCAATATGATGAAGGCGGTCAGATTTCATTAGAGGTTAATTTTGAAAATAATACCGCAATCAGATATTATTTTAACGAAGGCGGAAATATATCTAAAAAAGTTAATTATAAATATCTAACCAGCAGTGATTACTCATATGATTACAGCACTGATAAATTGTCTTTTAATCCAAAATCAAATGGAACAACCACAAATCTGACATATAAATCAAACGGCATGACTGATTATCTTACATGGTATGATGGCAGTCAAATTACCTATGATAAAGCAGGAAATCCGTTAGATTATGCAGGAAGTGGTATGGATTATTCCTCTATTTCAGGTACAATGACTTGGAATGGTGACTTGTTAACCTCTTTCAAAGATGGCAACAGCATTTACAAATATACATATGATGGCGATGGGAAAAGGACTTCTAAAACCTATTATAAAGACATACAAGATACTGTGCCTACATCAAGAATAGAATATATTTGGGATGGTGATATTATCACCGGTTACAGAGCTCAGTTCTATGGAGAACCAACTGAAAATGATTCACAGTCCCCTTCAAACACTGGCGAAAAAGTTCTTTATTATGATAAAACTGTCAAGGTAATCTACAGCAACAATGATATAGTTGGCGTTTGCGTTGTTGCAAATGAGGGTGAACCTTCTGATAAAAATACTTCAATAGAAATCAACGATGAAATAAAAGAGTTAGATTGGGATCAGTCTGCAAATTACACTTTTGTAAAAGATGGTCAAGGTAATATTACTGAGATATATGACCCAAGTGAAAAGGTAATTATATCTATGTCTTATGATGCATACGGAAATATGACACCAAACTATATGGGTACATTTGTACAGGACATCAAGAATAAGTACCAAGCTACCGGAACATGGTGGGTTGATTTACTGCAAGCAATTGTACTTGCATTGGTTGTTAATCTATATTTGAGCGGAATTTTTGTAAGTGTTGAACAAGGTTTCAAAGGATATATTTATGATATCGAAACAGGATTATATTATGGTCAGAAGAGATATTATTCACCTGCTTGGGGCAGATTTATCAATGCCAGCGACCCTATGACCTTAACAGAAGATATGAGCAGCGTATATAATTCAAATCTCTTCAATTATTGCGGTAATGATCCTGTAAATAACATAACAAAGACCGGATTTAATGCGCCTGATCAGGTTATAAGCGATTCCTTTGTACCTCAATTAGTAAACAGCACAAATAACCTGATTAAAGAAAATCGTTCAACAGCAAAATACTTTGGTGAAATTTCAACAGGATTAGATACCCTCAGTCTTGGTTTAAGAACAACATTAGATGCTGATGCTAAATCCTATTGGGATGAAACACTTAATAAACAGAAAGATGTTGTTGATAATGGATATGGATTTAATTATATTCAGTCAGCAATTAATAAAAGCACATCTTCTGTAACAAAGTATTATGTAAACGAGCAAAACACACCATATAAGGTTTCAGAATCTATTGATTAAAATTTATGATACAGATATGCCCGAAGGCATATCTGTATCAGTTAGAAAGTGGTAATGAGTTATGAAAAAATCATCAGTATAATACTGACATTAACAATGTTTACATCTGTAATATATCCCTGTCAAAGTGTAATTGCAGCAGAAATAAAGCAAAATAACGCACTGACTGTTAGTGAAAATATTATTAAAATGACAGATGAATATAATACTGAATACGAAGAAAAATTAGATAATTCTGATTCGGAAAGTATAACAGTTGAAAACAGACTGATTGTTGAAACAAAATCAAAAATCAACACATATGATTCTGTTGATGAGGTTTACGGTTTAGGTTATGCTTTTATTCAATTTGATGACAGCGAAGCTGCTGACAAAGCATTAGAGCAATATAAAAAGCAAGGCTTAACTGTATCTAATGACAGAATATATAATCTCAATGCCACTTCATATGCAAATTTTTCTAATGATGAAAAATGGGCATACACATTTACAGAATCAGATACAACTGTTAAATATTTTAAAAATAAAAAGTTATCCGATGTAACTGTCGGAATTATTGATTCTGGTATTGATTATACACATTCTCTTCTTAAGTCAAGAGTTTTACGAACAAACACTAATTTCAGCACATCAGGTAATCAAAATGATGAAATGGATGACCAAGGTCACGGAACAAGCTGTGCAGGAATCATTGCACAGGCTACTACCGATAATGTGAAAATTCAGGGCTTTAAAGCAGGCAGTGCGGACGGGCATGTGTATACTTCATCTCTTATATGCACTTATGAATATATACTTAATATGAATGAGAAGCCTGATGTAATCAATATGAGTTTTGGCGGATATGGAAAACCTCTCCCAACCGAAACGCAATTGCTTGAAGAACTGAAAAAAAGCGGAATTGCTTTAATTGCAAGTGCAGGAAATGAAAATCTTGATACTGCAGACAGCACACCTGCAAATGATGAAAATGTTTTTGCTGTTTCTGCCTTTGACCCAAATGGGGTAAAATGTTCTTTTTCAAATTACGGAACTACTGTTGACATAGCTGCTCCCGGGATGAATGTATACACATCTAAACTTGGTGGCGGATATACAAAAAGTTTTACAGGCACATCAGCCTCTGCTCCTTTTGTTTCAGCGGCTGCTGCAATTGTTCTTATGCAAAATAATACACTGACTCCTGATGAAGTATATGAAAAAATCAAGGCTTCTGCATTCAATACAAACAAACCTGCAGACAAATTGTGGGCAGGTGCAGGGCTACTTAATTATTTTAATCTTATTGATGGCGATAGAAAAAGCCCCGTCACATTTAATTATGAGGGCGGACAATATGATGACACTATCAAAGTGGAATTGACATCTGCAGACAGACTTAACACAAAAATCATTTATACTACCGATAATACTTTACCAAGTGCATCAAACGGAACAAAATATTCAGGTCCGATTACAATTGATACTCACGCAACTATAATTGCCGCTGCCTTTCCAGTCGTTGGCAGTTCACTTCACAGCCAATATACTTCTGCAAGTTATCAGATATTCAGAAATGCCGATGAAAATGATTTTGAAATTACTGATGACGGAACAATAACATCATATAACGGTAAATATGTTGCTATCAAAGTGCCTGATACTATTAAAGGAATAACACCTACTGCTATCGGAGAAAACTGTTTTAAAAACAGTGATATTGTTAATATAGAATTACCAAAAACAATAGATGAATTAAAGAGCAATGCCTTTGAAAACAGTTCACTGCAGCGAATTGTGGCAGAAGGAGTTGAAAGCTGTTGGAATACGGCAGTGTTTAAAAACTGTTTTTCTCTTAATGAAGAATATATGCCGAATATAACTTATCTTGGCGAAGAAGCGTTTTATAATTGCAGTATGATAAATACTCTTTCTTTTAAGGATAACCTTAAAACTGCCGAAATACAATGTCTTTCCGGAACAGGTATAACTGAGGCTGATTTTCCAAATTTAACATATATAAACAGAGCATTTGAGTCTACGCCCGTAAAAACAGCATCTTTACCTAAACTGAAAGATCTTAATGTGCTTTCAGAGGATGTACTTTGCTTGAAAGTGTATATATCCCGAATGTTTACAAAATAGGAGAATATGCTTTTGGCGGATGTGTTTCATTACCGCAGGATATGGATTTTTCTAAAATTACAGAAGTTGGATCTAACGGTTTTGCAGAAGCACCATTGAAATTATAGATTTACCAAATTGCACAAAGCTTTGGGGCTGCGCATTTAAAGATGCATTTTCAAAAACAATAAACCTGCCGATGTGCAAAACACTTGGCGGCGGTGATTTCACGGGTGAGTATATAGAAACTGTGAACATTGAAAATGCAGAAAGTATTGAAAGTACAATTGATGCTGAATTTATCAATGCATTTTCACTAAAGAATATATATGCGCCAAAGTTAAAACAAGTTCCTGCATTTGATTTTGACGATGTGGGATTGCAGCAAATTAAAAACGGTAAGAAACCTGTCATTGAATATATTTACGCACCTTCAGCAACAAAATTCAATTACAAACGCTCAAACTTTAAAGCTTGCGATAAGCTTGACTTCCTTTTTGCACCAAATCTTGAAAACATAAGCGGCTATTTCTATTTTCCTGAAAAAGATAATTTTACATTATATTTATCAGATAGTTTAAAGGTAGGCACCAATCTAGAAAGCAACATAAACGGAAAATATACTGTTGTTGCTCCTACAGGCTCTTTTGCTGAACAATGGGCAAAAAAGAATGGATTTATTATCCTGATGGATTGAATTTTGTCCCAAGTGACAGCCGTGCTGTTGATGAAAATAACAAAGATTTAGCGGAGGGTATTAACACACACGCTAAAGGTAAATCAATCTGCACATCCGTTGCCGGCTTGAGATTTGGTTTTGACTGGACTGCAATACCTGAAGTTGAAGAGCTTGCAAGCAATATTGAATACGGATTTATTTACAGTCAGAAAGGTGCAGAAAATCTTTCTATAGACACTGTGGATAACAAGAATGTTAAGCGGCTTGTTGCAAATAATCGTGTAACAAACGGTGACAATACATCATTCAATCTTGTTATTGCAAACATTCCTGATTCTTATCAGAGCAGAGAAATAACGGCAAGAGCATATATTTGTATTGACGGAATGTATTTTTATTCAAATGTTCAAAAGGCTTCATTCAAGAGTGTTGCTGACCTTGTTTTAGCTGATGATGAGATTGATTTAAGCACAAAAAATGCTGTTAAAAATTTACTTGCCAAGGAGGCATAGCAATGAAGGAAAAATACTTAAAGCCAGCTGCTTATATTGAAGAATTCAAAACAGTTGATGTTATCACAACAAGCATCAACGATATTAAGCCTGATGACAATATTGTTGACGGCAGTGATGGATGGTAATATGAAAAAGCAATTACTTATTATTTCAATAATTGTTGTTATAGTCAGTATTTTTGTTTCATGTTCAGTCAATAAGGAGGGCAACATTCAGTTGCCTCTACAACTGCTGTTACGGATGAACAAGGCACAACGCATTATTATGAGCCTGTGACAGAAGATAAAAACGCCACTGTTTTTGTTGAAATTGTAACGGATGATAACGGCAAAGCGGTCACAAAAAAGAATGGTGAATATGTTACTAAAGAACATACTACCATTCTAACTACTACTGAAAAAACAATTTCATCAACAAAACAGGCACAAAACAATTCCTCTGAAAATTCTGCCGATAATAAAATTGAATTTGAAACAACAACGAAAAGAGATAAAACTACTACAACTACCGCTGCAGTTAAGCCAACCGAAAAAGAAACAACTTCAACTGCAAATCCAACAAAGATTGCTACTGATAAAGACGGCTGGATTGATAAGTGGTATTAAAACATAAGAAAAGAGAAGAATTTTGAAAAAAGTATTATTAATCATTATGTGTATTATTATTTCATTTGCTTTAGTTTCCTGCAGTAATAATACATCATCTGAAAATAAGATATCATCAAAAAACAATAATCAAATTGTATCAGAGAAAAAAACTGATACAGTTACAGAAACATCAACTGAGCCAAGTAAAGATACTGAAAAAAAGATTAAAAAGTTTTATGTAAATTACAGTGGTTTCAAAATGGATGTTGATTTTGACGAAGATGATATAGCAGATTTATTAGATGAAGAAAAGAATGCCACTGTTCCCGATGTAAAAATGAAGACATCCTTTGCTGACTTATAGCAATATACGACGATAATACTGAAGGTGTTTTCGGTACAATTTATATGGGAGAAGATGATTGCTACTACTTAAAATTCGCTAACAGCGAAATTGAAGGTGCCGCATATAAAATGGGTGATTCTTCATTAACCGAAAATCTATTCTAAAATTTGAATTATCAATAAATTAATTACTATTGCAAAAAGGAGGTCGATATATACATGAGAAAATCTTTTTCTTCTCAAAACAAAGTGAAATCAACGGATATTTACGATAAAAAATGTAAGATTATTACTGAAACAGGATTATATTTTGAAGATAGTGTATTCGATATTATTATCAAAGTCGGCAAGCCCGATAAAGTTGATAAAACAAGTATTCACAATATCTCACTAACATATTCAAAGGTTTTAAGCTAAATAAGTTGAAAAAAGCGTTTGAATTACAGAAAAAAATTCTTAAAATGAATAATTCGAACGACAATATTATTTTTAGCTATAATTTAATGCTTTACGATTTGTTTGTTAACGGTTACAGTTCGCATCATCAAATACAAGGCTTTTTAAATGCCCTGATAAATGATGATTTGTTTGATTACGAAAGTGCAATTGTCATTGCAATATTTTTGATGATTATGAATTTGTAGAAAAGCATTTAGATTACTTTAATAAAACTTTTTTATATGAAGATAATATCAAAAAAAATCATTAACAATTACCTTTCACTTCAAATAAAGCCGAAAATAAATGAGATAGCGAATATTTTAGAGCCTAAAACTTACTATGAAAACAACTTCTATTTAACAAAATAAAGAACACAAGAAAATAATTTTTCCTTATTGACTCAAAGCAGACATCGTAACAGTTGTCTGCTTTATTTTTAGCCATATATTTCATTATTTCCCCATGCAAAGCCTTTAAATTGTTCAACCCAGTTCTCAAGGCTTTGGGTTGTTACAGTTCCTGACAGGTTATAACTACCTGACCATTACCAATATAGATACCAACATGACTGTAGGGATTAGAAGCATATCCATAGACAGTTGCGCCAACCTGTATCTTACTAAAATTACTTGATATCTTCCAACATATTCATATTATAAATCAGTAAATTTTATAGAGGTTATCTTTGTCGTATATTAAATCAAGTAAATACTCTTTCTGTTGTATATATTTAAGATGGGTACTTCACTACACCTCTCATGATGACAGGAGCCACCTTCCACCAATTGAGCATAATACTCTTTTGGCGGAAGGATTTTCTTTTTGTTCATTGCATTTTCAATTTGTAAAGCAGACTGCTCTTGCCGCCATGTTTTCTGTATCTCTGTTCAGTAATGATAAAGCCTTCTTTTCTTAAATCTTTCAAAGCTCTCCGAACTGTTGATTCAGAGAGTTTTAATTCTTTTGCTATGGTAGGAATAGAGGGCCAGCATTCTCCATCCTTATTGGCTCTGTCAAAAAGATAGATATATACAGATACAGCACGGTGTGACAAATCTGCCTTGTAAATATGATTAAGTCTGCCTATCTTGTTCACCCTCTTTTCTTGATGGTGGTTCAATTTTAATAGAAGTAGACTTATCCTGTTCTTCGGCTTTCTGTTGGATTTCATCGTCATTTATTTCTGCTTTTTCATTTTCAGCAGACTTTTCTGCTTTTACATGATTTTGCCCGCCTGATGATGAGTTGTTGTTATCTTCATTTTCCTCAGCAGGATCTATCCATTCAGGATGATATTTGCGTATTATCTCATCTATCAATTCATTCTTATTGGCATATTTAACTTCTCGGTTGCCTTGCTCAATCATTTCATATGGTTCTTCAAATTCAATGCCCCATTTGAAAAACAATTTAAGTTTTACCCTCATAGGATAACAGCCTGTTTTCATAACAATAAAGTTGCCCTTGGGCAGAGATTTTAATTCATCAGGTGTCATTAACGGTCTTTCTATCATCTGCAAAGACTGTGAAGGATCGTTTTTGCTTCTGCTCACAGAACCGGTCATTACCGTTCGGCTCCCAAGTGCTTTTGACAATACATCTGCCGAGCTGCTGTTCGGTGCAAATCCACCGAATATCGTGAGCTGTGTATTATCAATAATGATTTCACTGCCTTCTTTACCATAGTTCTTTTCAAGCTGAGCAAAGGATTGTATGATTGGCACAATCTGTAATCGTCTTGAACGGGATGCACTGAACATCATTTCTGCTGATTCTATCTTGGGCAGCGTGCCAAACTCATCGCAAAAGAAAACACAGCGATTTTTCAACTTACCGCCGTTCTCATCAGCAACGGAGAGTATCTCTCTGTATAGCTGCTGAATGATTAAAGAAATCATAAAGAATGTGTTCGGATTTTCTTCAGGCATGACAAGAAAGATTGCAGACTTTTCATTGCAAAATCGTTCTGCATCTATCTCTGTATCAAAACACAAAATCTGCTCAAGTTCTGAGTCGAGAAAAGCATTGAGCCTTGATAATGCAGTGGACATAACAGACGCCATACTCTGTTCTGCTGTGTTCAGAGCTGCCCCTGCAAACCATTTCGCTTTGTGTTCATCGGGCAATAGTTCCATTAAGGTCTGAAACTGATTCTTTCCTTTACTGCCTTTACCCTTTGCAGGAGCTAACAGTTCCTGAATGATTTTGAACACTGATATAATATGTCTTTCCTGTGGTTCACAGAATTCAGCAACAAGCAATATTGTTGCTGACAACAGACCTTCAGCGGCATCATAGAAATATGCGTTTTGTCCGAATGAGGAAGCCTCCATTCCTGAAAGAATAATTGTTTTGGCAATAATCTTTGCATACTTTTCTGCCTTTGCTTTGTAAACCAACATCTTCGGGTTTTCCTGATATATATCCATATACTTGTTTACAAGGTGCAGAAGATTGTTTCCGTTACTCTTGGTTGGATTACGCAAGTCAATGACTGATATGTTGTAACCATAATACTTTTGGGCAATCGTGCCATAGTTTCGCATGATGTCACCCTTTGTATCGGTTGATAAGAATGACATACCTGATGCGAGAGCATATTCAATACACGGATACATCCAATATGCTGTTTTACCAACACCGGCAGCACCAATCATAAGTGCATGAACATCTCCTGTATCCACAAGTGCTGTTGTGACGAACTTAGTTCCTTTACAGCCAACGACCAAACCTTGTTCTGTTGGCAGACAGTTTCCTTTACGCCATTCTTTCGGATTGAATGGCACTTCCACATAGGTGTCATGGATTTCCTTTTTAGTTGCCCAACGAGCAGTACCGTGCTGTCCGTTACCAACTGTTTTATTCTTGATTCCGTTTAAGCTGTAGACATGAGTTAATAAGGTTATACCTCCGAGTATTGAAACCATAACTACTGCAACTGCAACCAAAGCCATTATATTACCCAATTGATTTCACTACCATCTTCATCTGCATTTAAATAATCTTCATTCCAGTCTTTATATGATGGAACAATTATTTCTGATTTATAACCATTCATATTATCCAATTTGTTTTGTGTTCTTTTAGCAGCTCGCTGACCATAAAAATCGTTATCATAACCTATGAACACTTCATTGATATTCGGATAATCTTTCAGGCATTGAAAAAGCACCCTGTCCGAAACAGAACAGGATGCTGCATAATTGTTTTCTTTCCAATTTTCTTTATTCATACATATATATGAGAGCATATCAATGGGAGCCTCAAACAAAAATAGTTTGTTATTCGTTCCAATCCAATGAAATGCAAACTCATCAAGGCTACCCTCTGCATTCCCCTTGAATGTACTTCCTTTGAGTATTCCTCGCTTATTAGCATGACGAGGAACACTGTTTTTATCAAAACCAACGAACACCGCATTGTGATAATCTAATGATTCAAAAATCATTTTCTTATCCACAAATGCCTGAATAACCTCCTCATCAATACCTCTGACATTACACAGATAATCTTTGACTCTATCCATATTCCAATATGCTTTCGGCATTTCAAACGGTTTTCGTTCAATTTCTTTTGGTTTGGCTCTTATGATAGTACCGCATTTTCCATCTAAAAGAAACTGCACAGCTTCAGCATATTCTTTGTTATAGAACTTTCTTACAAAGCCTACTGCATCACCACCGACTCTTTCATACTGATGAAACCAAAGGTTTCCTCTGATAGTGACCTTCTGCGTACCGTCAAGCCATTCGTATTCACTGCCTGACCGTTTCAACGTTTCACCCTGACTTTTGAGTAGTTCTGAAATATCGGCAGTCCTCGCTCGTTCTCTCTCTTCTTCTGTAAAATGAATATATGATGACAATTTAAGACCTCCTTCTTCATCAGTTATGAATTAATAATCCGAGTAAAATAAAATGCCACTTTATTTTACACAATAAATAAATTAGTTATAATCAATGACACAAAATAAAAATATATCAAATCACAAGTAAAATCTAAAGATGACTTCTATTTTTTACATACTTGGTTTCAATCCATGAGCTTGTTTTTTCTCATTAATCTTCTGTTGCATCTTACGGTCAACTTGACCGATTTTTCTTCGGTTCTGCTCCTGATTTTTTTTGCGAATCAAATTAGAAATGTGTTGAAGTAATCGCAGTGAACCCATTGCAGCCATAATGTTCTTTTGCTTTTGAATACTGTATAATAACTGTTCAGCATATTGATTGCCGTGTTTCGCAGATAGATGGAGATAGTGCATTGCAATATCATAGTCCTTTTCAACACCATAGCCATATAAATAAATCTTTCCAAGCTGATATTCAGCAAAAGTGTTATTATCATTTGCTGCAATTCTGAAATAATAAATTGCTTTGTTCATATCAATATACTCATCCTCGCTTGAGTAAATCTTGCCCAAGCTATACGCAGCATAGGTGTTGTTCTCTTTAACTGCTTTTTCAAAATAATAAATGGCTGTATCAATATCTTTGATAACACCGATTCCTTTGTAAAACATCTTGCCAAGATAATACAAAGCAAGGACACAGTTCTTTTCCGATGCCTTGAGCAGCAATTCAAATCCTGCACTGATATCCTGTGGCAGTAAATCACCTTCTATAAATGCCTTGCCTAATGTATAGGAGGCAAGCTCATTTCCTTGATCTGATGATTTCAAAAGCAGTTCTACTGCGCTGTCAATATCAAGAGGTAAATTATTATCCATAGGTAAATATTCACCTTTGAGTATTGCTTTTCCTAACAGATATTGTGCGTAATTGTTATTCTGCTTTATGGCTTTGAGTAACCATCTTGCGCCATATTCTGCATCCTGGTTTACACCTTCACCCTTAAGATACATTTTGCCGAGTTTATACTGCGCATACGAATTATTATTTTGAGCTTGCTTATATAAATCCTCAATAGAATTATTTGTAAACTCGAATTGTTCATTATCATATTCTTCCGCTTGTTCAAATTCTTTTTCAATCATTTCATCATCGTCATCGAATACATCTTTTTCGAGAACAATATTCATCGCCTGATTGATAATCATATTCTTAACAGATTTAAATTCTTTGTTCTGTGACAAAGGAATTTTGACAGGCATTTCATCTGTATAGGTTCGGATGATATTAAACTTTTGCTCATACCATAAGCCATAAAGATTTGAAACTCTTTCATCATCTGCAATCAAATCCACAATGGAATCAATCAAGTTTTTCACATCTGCTTTGAGATAGCCGTATACTTTTTTGCCTGATGTTCTTGAAAGTTTTTCAGCAAGCAGTAATAGTTTTTCTTCAAGCAATAGATTATCATAAGTTCCTGAATTGATTTCAGAAATAATTCTATCCATAATATCTTTACTGTTCTCTTTGATTTCTCTGCGGTGTTCAGCTTGCTTTTCATAAATTGAAATTAAATCCTGCTGAAAAATATCGGAGGCAAGGGAAGACCTCATTCGTTCTATCCCTTGCTTTGTCAGGTAACCTTCGTTTTCTACAACAGAATAAGCAATCAGGTGTATGTGTGGATGATGCGATTCATTGTGAAAGGCAGCGTACCAACGAAGATTTTTCATCGGTATCTTTAGGTTGGTTGAGAGCTGTTCACTTGTGTTCGCAGCATGTCACGCCATCTCTCACCTCTGTTAAATCCAAGTCTTTCTGCATCCTCACGATGAAGGGAAACAATCATTGTCCACACATTTCCGTTATGATTATTAAGTTCTTCTGAAACTTTTGAAAGATTTATTGCAACACCATCGTCAGTAAATAATCCGTGTGATCCGAATTTCTGTGTGCGAGGTCGGGTTGCAATATAATCTGCATAGGTTTTTGAGTCAGCTATCACATCAATGTTGTTTTCCATTGTCCGAGAAATCAGTTCCGATGCATTGATGCGATTTGGTTTTGCAATGTAATCTTCATACTCCAATGATTCGGCTGCATCGGGAAAGTCAAGCAGCATTTTCTCAATAAATTGTTTCTGTTTCACAGTTGCAGGAGCATACTTTTTTGAATCATCAATCCTTTCCACGCCTTCACGAGTGGCAATATATTTTATATATTTTCCTGCGGCGTTACTTCCAGGCTTAAGGTATTTAAATTTTGTGACGAGCTTCGCCATTCTTATTCATTACCCTTTTGCCAATAGTACGCATCATCAAATGAAAAAGTACCGTTGAGTCTTTTGACTTCTTTGATACATTCTCCACGCAGTCTGTCGAGAGTAATCTTATCAACATTCTGAGAGGAAGCAATAAGATTCATTGTGATTGCAAGTTCAACTGCGATTTTAAATATTACACGAGTCAAACGATTATCACTTTCTTTGACAATACTTTTCAAAGAAGATGTTATTACATTCGGCAGATACACATCGTTCTTATTTGATGATACATAACCGGCATAAAAAATAATTGCTTTTTCAATAAATTCACTTTGGCTTTTGCAATTGTCTTCTTTATATAACTTCTTTGCCATCTGCAAATTGAATCTTTAGCCCATAAAGCAAACTTGCGCTTTTCTTCCATATTTTCTGTTTTTTCATTCATACTGTTTTACACCTCATTTTTTCTGCAACTCCTTGTTTGACACCCTGTTTTGTGCCGACAAACAGGTGATTTCTTTAATGTTCAACACCCTGTGCAACCCACATGCCGTTTTTACAACCCCTAACACCGAAAGTATGAAAACGCCCTAACGCTCGGCGTTGCCGTGCGAAGTTAATCGAGTCGGGGAGCTCTGCAACCCCGACTCTTTCTCCTGCTTAAAAATCGACCATTGTAATTACTGATAAATGACTTTGGCAACAATCCCTCGATTGGTCGATTTTTCAGTTCGCCTGATACTTTTCCGACTTTGAGTCAATCTCTCGACACAGGGCGAACAGCGGCTCGCCATCGGCTACATTTGCATCACCGCACCTTCGCTTTCTCCTTGCTCCATACAGATTTTAATTGTCGAGAGCTTTTCTTCATTGTACTGAACAGTCACTGATACTTTTCTCATTTACATACCTCCCATTTCCATTTCAAGATTTTCATCGTCATATAACCACTCATCCTCATCATAGCTCACATTATTCATATTGGTCTGTGATAAGTCCGTGTTCTTACTTTGCATATTTTCAAGACAGCTGTTTGACAGCTCGGCATAACACATTTTTGTTGAAAGAAATTTTGCATTTGTAAAATCGGAATGCATAAATCCTGCTCGTTCAAGATTGCAATTATCAAAGGTTGCATTTTTGAAATCACATTCTTCTGCTGTTATCTTTTTCATAATGCAAGTTTCAAATCTTGTATTATTGCAAGCTGAAAAGCACATTTCGGCATTTTCAAGATCGCATCCTATTATCTCTGCATCATCAAGAATAACATTGAGCATATTTTTGCCTGATAAATGCAAGTGTTCCAATCTGCAATTACTGAAGTCTGCTTGTTCACCGCCTGCATCATTCAGCCACAGAGTATGTTTTGCAAGCAGTATATCTACATCCTTTTGGTCAAGAACTCTTTTTACAGGCTCGTTGCTGATTCTGTTTAAAGTTATTTCAATGCAATCCTCATGCAGTATTGAGTCCTCAACCATTCCGCTATCCGTCAGCATATCGTCAAGAAGTGCTGCATCTATAATTGGCTCTCCGGGAACATTGTATTTTTCAATGTCAACCTCGTACTCATCGTTATCTTCACTTAACCCGGCAGTTGCTTTTGCAAGTATATCATCAGCAACATCTGACATTCGTTCAATAAAGTTATTCAGCACGGGATATTTATTAAGAATAACAATCTGCCGAGCATTCGGGATATACGAATGGTATCTTGCATATTCACTGCCTTCGCTGTTGATGAGAAGTCCGTCACCTGTAGCATCGTTGATTAATAACAAGCAATGCAGTTTATTTCCATCGTAGAACATCGCATCAAGATTATCTTCAATATATATGTTGACCTCAAGCAAGTGTTTGCACATATAATCAAATTTGGCAGAACTGATTGTTACTGCTCTTTCAATGATATATTCTTCATCACAGGTGTATGCATCCTTGAAATGCATATTCGCTCTGATTTTCATTTTCACACCTCCGTAAATAAAATTTGGCAGCCACTTATTTCTTGCGGCTGCATTATTGGTTTGGTTGATTCTCAATAAGAAATGCGAAAAACTTTTCGTTTTTCGGTACAATGCAAAAGTATTGTACAAGCGAATGCTTCATTTCGTCATTCAACGAAAGCATTCGTAGCACAAAGTGCTGTCCAAATTCAGTGAGAGTTTGTGCTCTCCACTGAATTTGGAATGGACCCTTTTTGAAAGCGGGGTACATCTATGCTTGAGTTATTCATTTGTTTCTTCAATATAGTTGATATACGGAACTTTCAGCCAGTGTGTCCAGCCGCTTGAGGTTATCGGTGTTTTGATAACACCATCATAGATGTTGGCCGCATGGATTACATATCCATTTCCGATATATACACCGATGTGTCCCTGATGCCATACGGCAAGACCGGGAATGTCGGGCATTGTGTTAATAGGTCCTTTTTCTGTTGCAGTAGCATACATTCCGTCAGCAGTAACATCTGCCATTCCGTTCGTTCCGTATTTAATAGTACCTGATTCTTCGTTATACCAGCCATAGCCTTTTATCAGACCTACACAGTCTGCTGTTCGTCTGCCGAGCCAATGAGAACGGATATATGCTTCTTTATCTGTTACATGAGTACCAAACACACTTTTAAGCCTGTTCAATTCTTTTTCTGTAAGCACCTGACCGTGCGAGCCCCACACATAACCCCATTTGTTCTCATAAGCAAATTCCGCCCACTTGACTAAATCAAGATTGTTTTTATCTGTATTGCTTAAATCAATATCAATGACTGTATTTTTGATAACGCTCATAAGGTTGTTGAACTCATCAGCATTTATCTGCACACCAAAAGCAGAAAGAATAGCGTTTCTCAAATCTTCATCTGTTCCTGATAACTCAAAGCAATCTGCATATTTTGTTATAAATTCTGAATCGGTTTTCTCAATATCATAAAGGGCACAGACATATAACGCCTGTGCCTTTTTGATCGTGTAATTATTCAGTTTTCTTTTTTGAAATTCCTTACTGATTCCAAGCATAACATTTTCAAGGTGTTGGAGCTTAACTTTTTCTTCTGTTGACATATTCTGCACAATCATCTGCTGTGCCTGAATGGTGTCAATCTCAACTTCACCGAGATTACTAATAACACCCATATACACAATTAAAGGCAGAAAGAACAGCATTATCGCCGAACACAAAATTGTTGCTATGGCAACTCTCCCTCGCTTGTCCGATACAACAGTAATGGCAACTTTTGCGGCAGCAACTTCTGCACTCATAAACATTACCTCCTGAAAATAAAAAAGAATGTAAACCACAGATAATCAGTTTACATTCTCTAACTTGTTTTTTATTTCACCCCAAACAATCAAGAGGGGCTAGTTCCAAAAGTTTCACAATTACAAAGGATATAAATCCAATAATACTGCTCCAATCAGAAATCATAGACATCCCTCCTTGAATGTTAGCTATCATGTTACAGTCCCCAATCACTTATTTTATAAGTCTCATTAGCAACACAACCTCTCGATTGTGTGGGGCAGGACATATTTATTATATCATATTCTTAAATTTATACAACACTAATTCTAATTTTTTATAAGTTGTTATGTTTTTTGTAGAATGATTTTTCAATTCAATTAAAACGTCAGGCAATTCTTCTTTAAACTTTTTTTGAAGTAAATACAAGTTTAATTTATTATATTTGTATTCAGAAATAAACAACAACTTGTTTTTTCTTAAGTTAGAATCATATTTTATAACATCAAGTGCATTTTTTAGTTCTTCATTCACATTAATATTGGGGTAAGTTCGATAATAAAATACACCAGAAGAAATATCAATACCCTGACAAAAAGATAAATTAGTATTTACAATAGTTGTAAAAGAAAAATTACAATTTATAAATTCACAATTTTTAAATTTACAAGCCATAAAAATACAGTTATCAAAACTAATATTGCGAAATTCACACTTATTAAATGATGTTCCCCAGAAATCACAACCATAAAAAAACACATTATTAAACTTAACTTTAGTAATAATAGAACCACGATAATTTACATATTTAAATGATTGATTTACAGCTAAACAATTAACGATATGGCTTTTTGCTATATACCTACTGTTTATAGATTGCAAATGTTTCTTTTTCTGGTGTTTATAAGTTATTAAATTTAATCTATCGATTTTATATGATTGTTTCATAAAGTTCATACCCTCAAAATTCACTAATTATATTATATATAAATTTCGCAATAATTCAATACACTTTATCTTCCTCCGGCACTGCCAAACATTTTCTGTTTGAAATCAGGAGCGATTACTTGAAGAAGATAACGTTCGTTGCCACATCTGTAAAGACAAGTGCCACGTTCAGGATATTTGATAAGTTCAAATTCTGATGGCTCAAGCTGCATGGTGTCAATATACACCTTTGGTTCAATGTTGCCTGCATTGAATAAAAACTGATGTGTCGGGATTGAGAATAACGGCTTTGTGTACTCTCTGATTCCGTCAAGCATAAAGTCCTCAATATTCTGACTTGCAAGGATAACCGAACTGTCCTTTTTACGAACACGCTTGGATGCGTTTCGGATATATTCAATCGCAGTCATATTAGTTAAGAACAAATATAATTCATCAATGGCTGCAACAGTGTCACCCTTACCGAGCAGTTCATTTGTCATATATGAGAGTACATTGAAAAGCATTGCATCCTTGAGTCTGCGGTTGGTATCCATAAGTCCTTTAACACCAAAGCAAAGGAATTTGTCATCAACGATATTCGTGTGTCCGTTGAAATATTTTGACTCAGTTCCGATACACATTGAATGCAAACCAAGGCATAATTCCTGCAAGGTTTTTTCTCTGTAAATATTCTTCTGATTATGTTGATAGTCCTTGTATTCTTTTTCAAGCAATTCATAAAGGTCTGACATAATCGGATAGTCTGTTTTGCTCAGTTTGTCATAATCTGTATAGTCGGTTATGCCGAAGTTCTTGTATAACTTGGTGAGAATGATTTCAAGGGTATCAAGCTGTTCATCATTGAATTCCTTGTATGCTCTGAAAAAGTCTTTAAGATATGCAATATGCTGACTTAATCTTGTTACTCTGCGGAATGCTAACGGTACAGATTCATCATTGCTTGAACTATCTTTATCATTGTCACCAAAGGACTTAGGCTCTAAAGGATTGATGATATATTCACCTGACATAAAGTCAATATAGCATCCACCGAGAGCCTTTGTTAATGGCTCATATTCGGCTTCAGGATCCAAACTGATTATTCTCTTGCCTGATTCACGCAGATTTGTAAGGATCAACTTCATAAGAAATGACTTGCCCTGACCTGAGTTTCCAAGTATTAAACAGTTTGCATTTGTCTTGTCCTCTGCTCTGCGGTCAAAGTCAACAAGAATGTTAGTGCCATATTTATCTCTACCGATAAAAAAGCCTTTCGGATCTGTCTTACCTGAGTAATTAAAAGGATAGAGATTTGCAACAGATGAAGCCGGCAATACTCTTTCAAACTGTTCCTTGAACATATTCGCTCCGCACGGCAGAACAGATAAAAAGCCTTCTTTCTGTCGGAGCGTCAATCTGTCAACCGACATCTTTGAACGTGTCAGTTCCATAAGAATATCGGATTGCAGTTCACGGAGTTTCGGCATTGATTCTGCTTTCAATTCAAGATATACGGCACAGTGGAGCAACGGCTCTTTATTTTTTCTCAGTTCTGCAATGAGGGTAACAACATCCTGTAAGTTGCCTTCGGCAGTAATGTTTTCCATTGCGTCGTTACTGCCTGTACTGAGTTTGTTTCGCCTTGTTGCATTCTGTATGATTTTTCTCTGTTCGAGTGCATCAACAAGTCTTGAATAAAGCCTGACAGTTACATTGTTTCTGTCTGCAAGCTGAGAGAACAAAGCGAGTTCTTCCGTTGTAGGCGGATACTCCTTGATTGCCCATACACATCTGTAACTGTCACCGACAATATAATGGTCGGTTGAGAATTTAATTGTACCTGGCAGAATACGGTCAAAGAAATCTTTAATGCGAATTTCTTCTTTCTGTTCTTCTGTCAGTTCAATCTGTTTTTTCTTTTTAAATTTCATGTTACCTCCTGTCTTTGCGACAGAAGGCAATAATCCCATATTGTAATTGTTTTGCGTTCTGCCGCAAAACAATTATTTAATAGGATAAAAATTAAGGACTGTTAAAACAGTCCTTAACACATATTTATTGAGTTTGTATAATCTTCCGCAATATCTTCTTCGACATCTTCATTCAAATCGTCAATGATATTATTCTGAGAATGATTGATGGCTAAAGCCTGCAAATATTCAAACCTTTTTTCAAAAGTCCTCACAATAGCATTTGTACGGTTTTCATCAGCATAATCACTTGAATTTGAAAGAATTTCTCTGATTTCTTCTGAAAAGCCATTAAGGTTGTCAAAATCAATCCAATCAAATGATTTAACTAATTTCAGCTGTTCTTTGTGTGATTTCTTAAATGGTTTGCAAGATAAGAGTTTTTCATTACTTATCTGTGCAGCAAGTTTATCATAACCAAATGAAGAACCGCTGTCAAATATCGGTGCAGTACCTATCCATTCCAATGTTTCGGCATTACGAATTAAGCCGAAATTGTTTTGGTGTCTGTCCTCATTTGCAATCAAAAAATCAACAACTATCATTTTATCAATATCATCGGTGATATTTTTTATTCCGAGACTTTCACAGCAGTTAATATAATGCTGATAGACGGATGTGTTATTGTCTTTTTTAAAAGACTGCATTATACGCCACGCGCTGACAAGCTCGGTATCTCTATCAATAAAATCTTCACATACACTGTATGGAAGATTATCATCCCATATCAATGAATATTCAATATGCTGTATATTTAATCTGTCCATTAATTTTGAAGCAATAACCTCATTAAAAGGCTGCTGCATAAACGGATTGCTTCCGCCCTTAACAAGACATCTTTTGGAATTTATTATCTTCCACCTTTTTTTCAAGCAACCATCAGATGTATTATCCGGCGAATTAAAATCAAACACACCGCTGTGCTTTACCTTACCGATCAATACATCACCTATATCTTCGGAAAAAGGATTATCAAAAAAGTTTATATCTTCCCACGATATATCACTGCCCTTAGGTTTCAGCCAATACTGATCTGAAAGACTCAAGCCGTAACACTTTGTTAAAAGTGCCTGTGTTGAGGGAAGCTCCAGAATATCGAGTGCTTTGTTTATCCCTGAACGGCTTGCAGGAATTGAGCGGTCGCGCCACCACTCGTTAAGCGCTGCCCTGTCAACAGTATTTTTTGTAAATCCAATACCCATAGGAAGATGTTTTGGATTTTCGGTATTATTCACTTTAAGAATATATCCCGTAATCGAATCTATTTCCAACTCGGTAACAGGAATATTTTTATGCATCAAAACATATTCATGGTGCTTTTCTCCTTTATATAGTCTTTCATTTATTATACACACTCTTTCTGATAAAATCAACATAATTAAATCCTTACAGCTATAACAATCAGCCTTCCATCTTTCTGTGAATACTCACAAGTGGAAAGAGTTAAAAAGTAATCCCCATATTCAATTGATTCATCAATTCGGTATAGGGATTTATCTTTGATATGCGATATTAAATCATTGAATGATTCTTTATCGGTCTGACAAGTATAACTGTACCATTCGTCATCGGATCTAACTTTGCAGATTGCAATAACCTTGTATTTCTGAACTTCGTTTTGAGTAATAAAGTTAATGATATTGTGTGATTTACGGTATTCCTTATCTCTGTATTTCAAAAGGTCTGCAAACATTTTTCCGTCACGCATATTATGTCCGTAAACAATCAGATTGTTATCATAGTTTACATCACACCTTGAATCCATAAAGGGTGTTCCCATATATGAATACTGTTTGTTAAAATCTCTGCGCAGATAATACTGCGGATTATCCTTTGTCTGCATTATCGGATAATCAATCTTTGTACCATCAATTCTTATCCAGCCAATACAGTCGGAATTCTTGTTTACCAAATCAACAATTCCGTTATCATCATTGTTATCATTATCGTTATCCGTTTCATCAATAACAATAGTCTGTGCCATATCATCAAACTGTTTCTGATCCTGCGTATCAATGTTGAAATTGTAAATAAGATAACAGAGAACAATTGCAAAGATTATAAAGCAAATAGTTATCATAAAGTTAAGCCACCGCCTTTTTGAGTTCTTCTTCAATGCAGTCACCTCCGTCTGTATCGGGTATCATCTCACCCTGCATTGATGCACCGAAATATATGGCAAGGAATCGTTTAATATCTTCCTTTTTCATTCGCTTAACCTCAAAGCCCTGTTCTGCAATAGCCTTTTCAACCTTATTGATCTGACTGAATATCTGCTCATCCTTTTCCTTTTTGAAACGGACAGAAAACATAAACTGTCTTGCAGTTGACATTTCAATCTGAATATTATCAAGGTAATCAATATCCTTAGATAAGCAGTCCTTAACACTCGGATTGTTTTCTTCATTTCTTCTGTCCACCATAAATGTTTTGTTATCGTCAAATCTTTCGCAGGAATCAAGGCAGGTTATTTCAATATTCGGATATGCAGACAATACCTGCATCAAGTGCCATATCTTTGTCTGTATATTTTCATTTGATAATACAGATATATTAGTCGGACTTATCTGAAAATACACAAGCTCGCCGTACTTGGTTTTAAGACCTCGTTTTGTAAAGGTTTCAATGCCGATAAACTCCTGAACGGTATTCTTATTCTTTTGCTTTTTTCTGAACCTGAACATTTGCCGACACCTCCTTTTTCTGTTTGTTTATGGGTTTACTTTTTAATCCCCATTCAAAGTATTGCTGTGTGGAAATAAAATACCTGACTGCATATTTAATAAAATCAAGTATTGTAGTTTCATCACTGCGGATGCTTAAAAATGCAAAAGCAGCAGTAAGCACCGCTGGGATTAATATTTTTGTGGTGGCAAGCACCATTGCAGAAAAAAGAGCACCGACTACAATTATGGCAAAGTCTTTCAGACTCCAGAGCCATAGAGTAGCAGATGCTCTCATATTCTGCGGATAGATATATTGTTTGTTCATTCTAACTCCTTCATTTTGGGTATAAAAATAACACCTATCAAAATTGACAGGCGTTATCTATATTAATTTTCAATTTAATAAGTCTATATTTGGATTATAATTCACACAATCTTCTTCTGGATCATATGATTCTATCGGGTGAAGTGAAACCTGGAGTAAAGGTTTAATTTTTTGAATTTCTTTTCCCAAATCATATAAATAATTGTAATCATCACTCATATCTCGTACAACACCTAGAAGTTGCATTCCTACAATGGTTAATCTGTAACTAGTATATTTTAACTCTATCTTTTTATTTGAAATAGATTTATAAAGTAATATCTTACCATTATTCTCAAATCCACCACATTCTCCAGGTTCTAATTCTGTTACGCTTTCCATTCTTAAACCATTTAATAATCCTATCTCTTCTAACAGTCTCAAAGAATCATTATCAAATCCATACGATTTATTGATTTCCTCACCAATTCCATCCATAGAACTAAATATTGTGCAATCATCAAGCACTATTTTTGATATTTGTGAAAATAATTCAGCTTCATCTTTTGTCATATTATATAATGTTTCAAGAGTTCTTAAAGAGAATGTACCAGTGTTATTAATTTCTCCTGCTAATACAGCAGCCCATAAATATTGCATATCCTCGTTGCTTATATTACTTGCAGAATTGAAAAATCTAATATACCAGTCAAAATCAAACTCTTTTTCATTTGCATCATAATTATTATTGTTATATACAACATTTTGAATAGCGTCTGCCTTCTTTGCTATTTTAAGAAAATTTCGTGTTCTATAATATTCAAGATAACTCATTTGCCCATTGCTTAATAAATTTTCTATAACTTTTTCAAAGTGTCCAGCTTTTATTTTCTCAAATTCGGCTATACTAGTATTTTTTCGCATGAATAAAGTTGTTAATATAGAACCTACAACAGCAGACAATGACGAACTTAATATTTGTTGGTTTTCCTGTATGAATTGAGCTAAAGAATTTATATCCATGATAGTCTCCTTTGCATAATAGTATAAATATTATACCATAAAATAAATCATTTTCAATGAACAAAAATAACATTGTATAATATAAGATTTGTAATACAATTAATATTAATTCTTACATATATCGTTAATTGACTTTTTCATTTCAGATTCTTATACATAAAACTTTTTACTTCGCAACACTTTTAACAAGATTAACAGCAGTTGAAGTCATATGGACTGCACTCATCATATTAAACTTGACACTTGTATCAAGACCGAATCGTTCGGCTATTCTCGGTACTTCCGATGCAGCCATCATAATGCCTATTGCAAGGAGCATATTGTCTGTCCATGTCAGCAGACCGAGGAATAATAAAGTTGTCTGCAAAAATGCAGTTAAACATAATGCAATGATCTGTTTCATCCACTGTGTGAATCCGTCACCGTAACCTCTCGGAATTGAGAACATATACAAGCTTCCGACTGCAATCTGAATAAGCAGTATTCCGCCTCGTTTTATATTATCGAAAAAGATTTTTACTACACAATAACCAAGTGCAATAATTGCGGCAAGTTCAAACAGCCCTGCCTTAACAATTACACCATCTTTGAAAAATGCAAACTCCAATGTTTTGAGTGCAACCTCACCAAGCGTTGTTCCTTGCTGCGATGCAAATATTCTTGTTAAATCACCTGACAGAGTATTCTGCAAAGTAACGCAGAATTTATATAGTTCTATAGGTGTTACAGTAAACAGCGATACAGCCATAAATCCTTTAATCCAGTTTATCGCAGTTCCGTGAATATTTGCCCTGCCGTTCTGATATTCAATAGCAAGGTCAAATGCAGATACCACGAGACCTACAACGAATAAAGTCCAGCCGAACAGAGAAAATAATTTTACTACTGCATTTACCCAATCAAGAGTAAATATCTCAACTCCGAGTCCGCTTATCATTGTAAAGAATTCTGCTATTCCGTCATAAATAACAGTGAATATCCACTGTATAATTCTGTTGAGTATTCCGTCAATCAATTTGTCCGAAATACCTTCAAAGGCGTTACCTATTGCATCACCGAACCCTGATACAATATCACCGAGCCAATCAAAAATGTAAATCACCTCCGAAAATTAAAAAGAGAAGCTATGCAGCTTCTCTTTTAATATAGTCTTTATCAGCATAATTTTTTTTCTGTTTTTATTTGTACTAATGCTTCTTTATAACAATTAAAATATATTTTAAATTTGTCTTCTTCTATACAAATATACGCTGATTGTTTTTTATCTCTTGTATAATCTTTAAAAACGAAATAATTCTTTCCGTTTTTCTTTTCAACTTCGGACTTCCCGTGAAAAGTAGAATTTCTTATATGCCTAAATAACTCTTCACACCAACTGCCATTATTAGTTATTTTTATTTTGTTTGTAGCTGAAAAAACATTGGAAACAGAATTATTATTTACTGATATTTTTTCAATATTTTTCTTTTCTAAGTTTGACATTTTTTTGATTCTTTTTGTTAATTTAGCTTTATCGTTTTTGCTAAACTTAGAAAACCGATTATCCATTGATAGTATTTCTATAAATTCAATAATCCACATCTTATTGTTATCCTGTAATTAAATATTTAATAAATATTCATATTTTTCCTCTCCTTTTATATTTATAATTATATCATATAAAGGAGATTTTTTCATTACATTTTATTTAATTAGTCCGTTTTTTTTGTACTGATTACATTCCTACAATTCCCCAGATTATACAGCGGTGCTGTAAGGGTAAAAATAAGGCACGCAAACAAAATAGCCGGAGCTGTGAACTCAAATTGTCCGTGCTTCTTATAATCAAAATACGCTGTACCGACTTTGACAAAGAAAAGAATTGCAAGCACCATATCAACAACAGGGAATACAACATTATTCACAACCGTCTTAATCTGTGATTTTGCTGTATTCCAAGTGCCTTCGATAGCACTTGCAACATCTCCGGCAGCATATACAGTTGTTGCAGAAAATGCAATAATCAAAACAAGAGCAGCGGCAAATATCAGCCACTGCTTTCTGCTGAATTTAGTTAAATTTTTCGTCAATGATTTTACCTCCGTATATCTTTAATATTTCTTTGCACTGATAATCATCAATGTAGTGAATGGCCCTTTTCAGAGCCATAGCCTTTCGGATTTCTTCGTCCATTCCTTCTGTAATGGTGTTTCCGAATACCCAGACATGCTCGGAATCAAGGATCTGACCGACTCCGATTGATATGCCGATTTCTCTTTCAACTTTATCTACATCATCAAAAATCAAGGCATAAAAATGTGATACAATCGGTATCATTTCACATCTGTGATAAACAAATTTTGCATAGGCAATGGCATTATTGATATTTTTCTTTTCGTTCCCGGAGAGAGGGCTGCAGATATATGCTTTTTCCATTATTCTTCATCCTCGTCTTTCTTGATCTTAATTTTAAGAATTAATGCTGAAATCGCACCGCCGATTGCAATAAATCCGAGTCCAATCCAAAAGCCGTAGTTTCTGTCATCTCCTGTTTTAGGAGTAGACGGCTTTTTAGGTGCAGGAACATTAATCTTGACTGTCTGTCCCTTATCGTTAATATCTGCGTGTACTGCTATTTCAACATTGTCACGATAGAGTGTTTCAAATACAACAAGCTCCGTATCGGTTTTAATACTACTTGCATCAAAAGTGAATGAAACAGTTACCTTGCTGTTTGATTTTTCGGGTGTGAATGTTACCTCACTTGTAATAGGCTTTCCGTCAATTTCAAATGGCTTGCCTGTGGATTTATCCATAAGCGTACCGACAATCTTGTATTCCTTGCCGGGTACAAGATGTTTGTACTCCACAGTATCGGTTATTGTGATTTCACCATTTGCAATTACTTCCTTTTCACCATCAACAGTTGCAGTAGTTTTGAGTTCAGGGATTCTGTCATTTACTGCTGTGATTTCAATAATCTGTTCATTGTCAGTTACAGTAATGTGGTGAATATCATCACTCGGCAGATAGTTTTCGGCTGGCTGTAGTTCCTTTACAATCCAATCACCGAATGGAATATTATCAAAAACAAAAATGCCGTTCTCATCTGATTTAGCAGTAAGAATGGCATTTGTTTCTGTGTATTCAGTTGTGTCAGATTTGAACAGTCCGAATAAAGCCCCTTTGATTGCTTTTTCTGTTTCTCGGTCAATTTTTAAGCCTTTGACTGTGCCGTAAATTAAATCATTTACAATAGGTTCGCCGTTGTTCAAATCAATATTAATTGTTTCAATATCCTGTCCCTGATATTCAGTATTAAATTCATACTTTGTATCAGATAAAATATAATGCTTATCCGTTGCAATTTCCTTTGCATACCACTTAAAGCCGATAGGGAGATCGCAGTTAAATGTTAGTTTTCCGTTTTCATCACAGTTACCATAAGTGATTAAAGAATCTTTCGGAATAACAGAGCCGTCTGCTGCCTTAATATCTTCATCAGCATAAATACCAAACTGTACGGAAAGAATTTCATCATTCATACCGAGTTTGAAGCGTTCATCTTTAGATAATTCTTTTAACAGTGAAACGGACACCTTTTGCCTGTCATTGTAAACAGAAAGTGCAGTTGATGTTACGGATACATTCTGTCCTGCATAAGTTAATTCTACATCGTACTGCTCATTTGCATTCACAAAGCCACTTGGTGCTGTTTTTTCAACTACAGTGTATTTGCCGAGATAGAGCTGCTTGGATTTAGCAATACCGTCTTTTCCTGTTGTGATTTCATCAACAAGTTCACCCTGATAATATCTTGTTGTACCGTCAAGAGTAGTTATATCCTCAGCAGCATAGATTTCAAATACTGCATTTGCAAGGTTTCCAATTTCATAAACAGGAGTATAAATACCCTCATTTTCATTTACCGACTTGAATATTTCGCCTGTCTTGGTAATTTCAATAACACCTTTCTGTGCCATATCTCTTGCCTTGACCTTTACAACAGTTACGCCCGTATCAGTAGACGAATTCTCCTGTGTTATTGTAAACGGAATAGGTGTGCTGTCAAGCACATATCCGTATGGTGCTTGTACCTCTTTAAGTGTGTAATCACCATAAGGTAGCTTTTCAGGCGTAATTAAATATCCTTCTGAATTTGTATAGAAAGTATGAATTTCTGTTACTTCGGGATAGGTGAACTGCATTGTAATTCTGTGTCCGTCTGTATCGTAAACCTCAAAGCTGCGCCTGCATAAGCAATAGGCTTTTCGGTTTCTTTATCCAGCTTTACCACTTTGAGATACGAACAGAAGTTAGAATTGTTTATCAAGAACTTATATGTCTTACCATCTTGATTGATAAACACATCAAAGTCCTTGATTTTCTCTCTGCCATCCCAACCCTTTGTTTGATGAACGGTATAAACACCATAAGGCATTAACTTTGTACTTGCAAAACCATCCTCGTCACACACAATGGTATCTCTCTCATCGTTATCTGCCTTTGCATATGAGCCTGCCGATTTCAAATACACCTGAAATTCTGCACCCTTTTCAGGTGTTTCAATCTGTGTTGAGCCATCATCAGTATGCTTAATAATTGCAATTTTACCCTTGATTACCTGTTCGGTTACAGCGTTTTTACATTCGTTATACTCAACTGTATACAATTTCGGATCAGCACCGACCTTGTAAATTTCATCATTAATGAGATAACCCTCACTTGATTCAAGTTCACGAATTGTCCAGTCTGTATCACAAGCATAATACTTTGTTGTGAATGATGCGTTTTCGTCTGTTGTATATGTGTCGATTAACTGATTGCCTTTATAGATACCATACTTAGCACCGCCGAGCTTTGCATCACCCTGTGCGTGACCCTTTTCAATATCCGATTTAACTACTTTAATTCTGAATTTTTTGAGTTTGTTATTAAAGGATGCCATAGCAGTATTTCCGTTAGTTACTGTTACAGTTTGTGTTGTCTGTTTTACATAGCGGAGAATATCACCCTCATACACCTGATAAGTGCCGACAGGAATATTCTTCAATTCCGCAATGCCGTTTGCATCTGTTGTGAGGTTATATGTCTTGCCGTTGCCCTTAACCGTAAAGGGAATATTCTTAATGATTTCATCTTCGGATGTTTTGCTGATTTTAAGATTACCGAACTCAACATTAACATCAAGTTTAAAGGTCTGTGGGTCGGCTTTCTTTGAAAACATTAAATTCTGAATATCACCCTTAAATTCAAAATAAACATAATTTGTAGTATCTTCATCATAACTACTGCCATTCGGTAAATTCTTATATATTTTCTGTGATGCCGAATTGAACGATACTGAATGTGTAGTACAATCACTTGCAACTGAAATGTTCAGTTTGTTTTCGCCTTTAGTATGAGAAAATGTGACCTTGTTAATGGTCTTAGAAAAAGTGGGGTAATATTTCAATACACCGTTTGAATCAGTGAGGGTAACAGAGCCACCGAGATTGATTTTTGTTGTATCTCCGTTAAATGAAATCTGCTTGTTATAGTACAAGTCGATTAATTCTTCGGTATCAGCTTTCCATTGCTTGTATAGAGAATCACTCATATATGTGCTGTTCCAAGAGGAACGGGATGGATTTACTCCTAAGGTTTCCCAAACGAATTGTTGAGTACAGCAAGCTGCTTTCCATTCAGCCGTTGTACTTGGTAATCCATCGCCATACTGCAAGGTATATCCGAATGCGATATAGTCTGCTATTCTTTCATATAAGTCACCTGATCTATTAAGATATTTCTTAAATTCCTTGCCATATTCGTAGGTGCTACCATTAGGAGATGTTTTTCCGTATTGAACACAAAATACGATATATGTTTTGCCGTCATAGGTAGAATAATGCATCTCGTGTCCATAGTCATCAAGACTGCCCTCAATAACTCCAAACTTAGCATTGCTGTTCATATCTGTAATATATGTTGCTGCGAATACCGTTGAAGGAAATGCTGACAGAACAATCAGTAAAGATAAGAGCATTGACATTACTCTTTTTGAATATTTTTTTATTTTGTTTTTCAAAACAATCTTCCTTTCTTTTATATTTGGGTACAAAAAAAGAGCCGAATTTTAATTCGACTCTTTGATGTACCATATTGATATTTAATCCAATGTGATTTTTGCAGTATATTTACCACACCAATAGCATTCTCTAATTCTGAAATCACCTGAAGCATCGTGGCTTGCTATATATTCAAGTGCTTTATCTGTAGCCTCAGCCTCACTGTTTACCCAACCGATCGGACCAACCTCACAGGAGTGACCGTCTACATTACAATCCCAATCATCTTCAGTTGTTGTAACCTTTTTGGTGGTAGCAGGTTTCTGCGTTGTGGTAACTTTCTTTGTTGTAGTCTGCCTTTTGGTAGTGGTCTGTTTCTGCGTTGCAGTTGATTTTTTGGTTGTGGTCCGACCTGTTGATTTTTGTTCAGCAGGTCTTGCTTTGTTTGCAACAGTTGTTTCTGAATTATCGCTTTTCTGCGTGGTAGTTTCAGATTCTGATGTTTCTTGCTCTGCTGTGATTTCATTTGTTATTGCATTAATTGTGTTTGCCTGCACTTCTGACTTTGAATTAGTTTCTTGTGTACTGCATCCTGAAAAGATTGCAATCAGAATTACAAGACATAAAATAATTGATTTAGTTTTAGTCATATAATCGACTCCTTTCAAACACACAGTATATACAAACGAATTCAAATGTCCAGACATTTTTACATAGAGGGCGAAAGCCTTCATCTTCATCAGCAATCTCTTCAAAATCTTCGCCATCATCCTGTGCCTGTGAAATTTCATTTTCGTAGGCATTGACAACTGCTTTATTAAGATTTTCACGAGCCTGAGCAGTTATCGGATAAAAGGTTTCGGGATACTGCACCTTGCCGTTCTTATCGGTATAAGAACGAGTAGGCATCTGTGCAAACAAACCGTTTTTACCATCGCACACTTTGATTCCTGTAATTACAAATGAACCGCCGATTGTTGCAGAAGCATATGCCTTGAGACTTGTATTTCCGTCTGTAAGTCTGTCAATTGATGCTTTGATATATGGAGTTTTTACCTTGTTCGTTTTTGCTTTGTTATTTGTTTCTGCCATAATTACTACCCTCCATTTTTACATAAAATACATTGCACAACCCATATCAGATTCAACTTCTTCATCTGATATTTCTTCGGGCTGAGCATACTTGTGTAAATACTTTTCTGTTTCTTCATCCGTTAATGATCTGAAATCTTCTCCGCCGTCACCAACAATAAAGAATGTTCCTGCTATAATAGAAGTGCCGTTGTCAAGATGACGATTTCCTTTTAAGCCTTGCAGTTTGCCTTCTTCATTACAAATGATGATTGTATCATCGTCATTATATACGACTTCAATATATCCACCGACAATTTCTTGTTCTGCATTAAGTGAATTTTCGATTTCACTTTCATAAGCAGCCTTACCGGGTTCAACGATTACAACTCTCATATATCACACTCCTTATGACATAGAAATACCGCTGTCCTCTACAGACTCGGCAGTATCATCTGAGATATTCAGTTTTTCTTTTGCCCAATCAGGCAAGAATTCATCTTTCAGAATACCGATAAAATCATTTCTGTCCCAACGGCATTCCTCATTATCTTTAAGAAAATATCCATATACCGCTCTGCCGCTTGCAGAAGGTGAACAACCAAAACCATCTGTTGCAATAAACAACTGATCCTCAGGTGTCTTATACTTATCATTCAATCTTGTCGGACTTATAACAAGTACCTTTCCCTCAAGGTCAACACCTGTCTTATCATCACAATGTGAACTGTCATAAAGATTGAGTTTGCCCCACTCGTTTCTTGTTCTGTCGATAAAAGCATTTATTAACACCGGATGCTCATTTATAAGATACTCTGTTCGCATATTGCTGTCAGGAGCACATAAACCTTTGCCCCATTCTCTGTTTTCTGCTGAATATCTTGTATCATGCTGTGCCTTTTTCAAGTTATATCGTAAAATAAAATTTACACGGTCAAAACCGAATTCCTTAATAACTGCATTTACACAATCTGAATTAAAATGATTATCATTAAAATTATCACCAATTATATTTTTAATGGCTGTTGCACAATCCATATTTGCTTTATGGCTTTCACGCCATTTATCAACTTCACAGCAATGTCTTGCACTGCTGAGTGAATGTTTGTAAAACGGCACATAATCAAGCATTAACAACACCGCCATTCTTAGCTGCCCATTTCAATGATAAATGAACAAGTACTTCTCTCTGCTTGGATGAAGGCAGTCTGTCAATAAAGTCCCTTAACAGTTTATCATCCCTCATATCAGTAAGGGACAGATTATATTTTGGGCAGTTATTGTCACAGATTCTTTCCTTTTTGATTGTTACGGTGTTTTCATCCTCAACCGTAAATGACAGCACATCGTTGTAACTGAAGCCGACTGTTTCTCTGATTTCAAAAGGAATTGTGACTCTGCCTCTCTTTCCGAGAATTCTTAAGATTTTCATTTCACACCTCCGACTAATCATCAAGTATGCAGCTCTGACAATGAGGACAGAACATTTCGCAGCTTTCACAATCTGTGCAGTCATCATATTCATGAGCCAATTCGTCAAGTTCATCATCGTCTACCTTGCGGATATAGATATACCCATCTTCATAGTAAGACTCAAGCACGGAATCTTCATCAATTCCGAGATTTTCTGCCACTTCATCGGGCATGGCAATTTTGATTTTTACTTCAATTTCCATCGTGTTCTCCTTTAATAATTGTATTTGAAATCAAACAAGGAAATCTGCCTTGTTTCTTCCATCAGTGTTTTTCCGTTTTCTTTAGCCTGTGCTTCTAAATCGTAATTTGCTATGAGCAGTTCTTCGTACATTTCACCGGGATTAATACCTTGCCTCATGTTGTGAAGCCTTTTCTGCACATAGGTATAAAATCCGTATTTTTCAGCAAGGCCAACAATAAACGGGTTATTGTTATAGGTGATTATAAATTTGCATTTACCGTCATATTTCAGATGAATGTCATTCATAAATTCAAATAATACCTCATGCTGACTAACATCAAAATTAGACTTTTGATAATACTTTTCCGTGTCCTTATACGGAGGATCAAGCAGTATAAAGGTATTCGGACCCGCAGCATAAAGAATTGCGTCTTTATAATCCCTATGCAGAATAATTGCATCACGCAAGCGTGTGCAAGCTGCCACTAATCTGCCGAATTTCCTTGTCATATCCCGTTTATCAATGGCAAAGGTTTTTCCTGTTGAACCGAAACTGAATGTCTGATTTTCAAAAAATGCGACTGCGAGCTTTATATCTTCCCATGAAGCGTTTTCTATTTTTAAGGCTGTATCAGTTACATCATCAAGAATATTCGGCACACCTTTTAACAGCATTTTATTTTCTTTGAATATCTGCTCGGAATTATATGAAAAATACAATCGACCAAGCAAATAGGCAAGTTTTTGTGAGCATTGAAGCACTTTAAAAAATTTTACCAAATCACCGTTATAATCGTTGAGTATTTCTCTTTCAGCAGGCTTCTTTCTTAAAAATATTTCAGCACTGCCCATGCAAGGCTCTATATAGGTTTTATGCGGCGGCATGAACGCATCAATTGTTGTGTATATACACCCCTTGTTGCCTGTCCACTGAAGCGGACTGGCATTATCGGACATTATCCTCACCCCCTTTAATGTGGTTGATTGCGTGCAAAACAAAAAAGCATGGCTGCTCTGAGTGTTAAACACGCAAAACAACCACGCACTGTTTTCAAATTAATATATTATTTTAGTTTTTATTTCACATTGATTGTGTAAAATCATTGCTTTCACACATATCTTCATTAGGTCCTGTGATATTAACATATTCGCCGATAATGCCAAGTGCTGATAGTAACTTTCGGCACCATTCTGAATTCTGTTACACATTTCTGTTGCCTGTTCAGCCATACCATTATTGCGAAGCGTTCTTGATGCAATTCCCATCAACGAGAAAATATTACCGTCCTGACCTATGAGTTCACAGTCAGGCTTTTGGGATTCAGCGGTAACAGATTCGTCAATAAATCCATCAAGATAATTATCAACATAATCCGAAAGCCAAGAGCCATAAAACTGCTGATATGAAGCAATTCTCCACATTGCAAGTTTACCTATATCAAGGTTCACTTTTTCATCAAAAGGGAATAGAAGATTTGTCAAATTGTCATTTTCAAATGAATACACATCAGTAAACTTTGTTCCGTTTTGCAAGATACCTGATTCAGTAAGCATTTCGTTAACACCGTCTACCCATTCATCAAGACTGCCGCCGCATCCCTGAAAAACAATGCCTTCTCTGTCTTTCATTCTGCGGAGCTCGTCCGTTGATATTTCCTTTATGGACATAAGTTTATACCTCCCGTCTGTTCCTCGCCCTCGTCAAGCGTATAGTTTTCTGTGACATAATCGTCAATACTGATGTCCTGTCCTGTGAAGTTCGGCGCGGTTTCATCTGTAAACTCAATATATTCCTCTTCACCGAAGTCAATATTTTCAATTGTGATAACTGAACCGCCGTGATTAACTTTTACCTCAGGTTCAAGTGCTGCAAACATTCCGTTATCATCTGACATTCTTATGTGATAAAGATTAAGTCCCAAAGGAACATCATTAAGTGTCAATCGTTCATCTGTAAAAAGAGCAGGCTTGCCGAATAACTCAATCAACTCATAGTCCGACTCGCTGTATAGATATAATCCGTTCCCGTTGCATTAAGATGAAGCTGAAAATCAGCAAGGTCGTAATCCCATACTTTTGCAGCAAATTCCATTGCTTCTTTTCCAGTATGCGGGATATATTCTTCAATAATATCTCCGCCTTTGAATTTCATCTCACCGCAGTTCTGACCTAAATCTTCATCCGCAAACTCCAGTGTTAATTCAATATTCGGGTACATTTCAGAAAGTTTCTTGATAACAGGTATCGGTGCAGACCAAGCGGTCTGAAACCATATAAAGTCGCTGTCACTGTAATCTGTGTTTTCATCATAACCGCACGCGTTCCATTTGGTGTTCCAGTTATCATTACACCATTCATACCAGGTCGGTGCGTTATACTTATATAGATTATCTACGGCAGTTACGCCGACATCCCATATTTTCTTTTCTTCATCATCGGATATATCGGCACTGTGATTGTGTAAATCCTCAAGAATTTCTTCATATGTGCCTTCCTTACCTTTCAATTCCGCAGGCAGATTCTCAAGATAATTTTTAACCATTTCTATACCTTTATCTGTTCTGCTGCCGCATTCAATATCAAGTGACTTTGGCATAGGAATAATTTTGTTAAAATCTATTGTTCCGATTGTTGCATTATCATATCTGATTTTCTCAAGCATTTCTTTAATTTCTGTTTCATTGCCGTTGTACGACAATCTGTTTTCAACCCAATTAGGCATTAAATATCACCTCTGTTTTTATTAAGTATTCTTTTTATCTGTTTTCCAAAAGCAGAAATGACAGGAACGCTTACTGCGTTTCCTGCCATTTTATATAACTGTGTATCGGATATTCCTGCCGATATCACTTTATCAAATTGTTCGTCTGTAAAGCCCTGTAATCTCCAACATTCTCTCGGTGTGAGTCTGCGGATATATCCAATAAAAAAGTTACCCTCATTGTCGAATATAATCAAAGCGGTTATTGTATCATCATTAGGATTTTCAAATGTCCAATAATCGGATTTATCACCTAATTGCAGCACTTCATCTGCTGTTAGTTCTTTCACAATAACCATAATACCGGAATGCTCACCTTTGCGATGGTTTATTCCCGAATCCTGTCTTGCAGTAATGCATCTTGCAAGTTCAGTCAGTTTTGGATTTGAATTCATATCTATAAAGTAATATGCCTGTGTACTGCCTGTCATAAGAGTGTGCGCTATTTCTGCACCTACACGCCCTCGTCTTGAATTAAGTTCAATATATGCAATATCAATACTATCATTCGGAAAAGCTAACTGATAGCCGCTTTTGGTTTTTGATTTTACGGGGATAGGAATTATATATAATCCTGTATTTGATGAAGCTGTAAGAGTTATTCCGAGAGCTTCGTTGGAGTATACTCTTCTACCTTCACTGCCTGGCAATCTCCTGATAATAGTTTTAGGATTTGTTTGGTTGAAAGGCAATATTTCGCCTTCACATTTCTTTCTGTTATATCCGATAATGTACAAGCGATTTCGGGATTGAGGCACTCCGAAATTTGCACTGTTACACACTTGCCACCAGACATCATACCCGATGTTGTCCAGTGTACTGAGGATTGTCGCAAAAGTCCGCCCTTTGTCATGCGATAAAAGTCCGGGAACATTTTCAAGGAACAGAAGTGCAGGTTTTTTGACGGCAGCAATTCGGGCAATTTCAAAGAAAAGTGTTCCTCTGATATCGTCAAATCCTCGCCGTTTTCCAGCAATTGAAAAACTTTGGCAAGGGAAGCCTCCGCATATAACATCGACATCGGGAAGCATATCGGGGTTGATTGTTCTCGCATTTTCAAAGCACATCTCTCCTTTCGTATCGTATAAAGCCTCATAAGCTCTGCGAGCATACTCATCAATTTCACAGTAACCGACACATTTAAAGCCACCGACTTTTTCAAGTCCTGACCTAAAACCACCGATTCCTGAAAACATATCTAAATATTTAATTGACATAGGGCTTTACTGCCCATCATCGTTTTTTCTGATTCACCTCACATTGACTGTGTCATTCCTGATTCTTCGACCAGGTCATCTGTCGTTTCTTCAACACAGATAGCATTGTTTTCTTCTGCAATTTCCTGTTCAGTCAGTTTTCGGAAACTGTCCTCACCGTAAACTAATCCGAGCCTTCTGCCATTATCAAAAGTACAATGCATCGTTGCCATATCATCAACAAATTCAATAGTACCTTTTGTATGAGGTGGAATAGGTCTTGGATCATCACCCATCTCTATAAGCATTATTCTTGTCCCTTTGGGATACTTTGTTTTAAGATGATTTGCCAACCTTGACATTCTTTCAAATTCGTTCATAGTGTTTCCTTTCTAAATAATTTTGATTTGAGATTCAGTTTTACTAAATCATATTTATCACCACTCCCTTTTTGTATGTAAAAAAGACTGCTAACTTTTTCGTTAACAGTCTGCAAATTATTTTATTTACTTTTACATCATGGCAATTTCACCAATTTGTGTTTGCGTTTCTTCGATAGCAAGAAGATATTCAGGATCAACGATTATTTCGGATTCATTTTTCCTGTTAAAATATGCAAGTATATGCGCCTCTTCAATCTGTGCTTCATATACGATTCTGGCTTCTCCGAATCGCTTGGCGAACCACTCTGCCTTATCATAGTCCAAGGTCCAGGATAATGCTTTTTCATTATCGGCATTATATGAAGTAACACCCCGATAAATCGTTATCTCATCAAGGCTGTTAAACACTTCAAGTTTTTCCTCAGTCATCAACATATAGAGATTCGATGATATAAATAATGATACTAATTTTCTTTTGTTTAAATTAGGATCAAGATTAGGGGACTCCGTACTCGTCCGGACATCTGCGAGAATTTCTGACAAATCATCCTGCGACATATATTCTGCCGTGTATTTCAAAAAGGCTAACCGATATGGTTTATTCAGCAATATATAAAGCTGATGCGGATACTCACATTCTTCAATTTGATCTTTCATTATATCTCTCCAACGGAAAAGTGCATTTTCATCTTCAAACAGATTTTGTATGTACTTCTCTATCACTTTCTTGTTTCGACCGACTGTATCAACATAGTATCCTCTGCACCAGAAATGTCGGTTGCCATACTTGTACTTTAAATTTGCGTGTCGATCAAATATCATCAAGCTACTTTTTCGTATTGCTCTAGATAATCACGATTACCCATTGCACTTGTAACTGTCTGTTGCATATTGTTGGTTACATGCATATATGTGTTCATTGATAATCCTGCATTGGTGTGTCAGAGCATATCTGCTTGTGGCAATTTTTTTGCAAACCATATATTATCACAACTTTAACTGTTTTCTGACTACATCCTACCAATGCAATTAGCATTACCACGCTAACCATTATTAATATTTTCTTTGTCATAATAAATTATCTCCTTTGCAACACAACAAATATCACAAATAAAGTTAGATTATCCAGACCTAAAATAAAGTTTAAACGCTCTATATTTGTTTATAAAAATATGCTATAATTAAACAAGAGGTGTTAACATGACAATTATCAAAGAAATTACATCTATTTTAAATAATGAGCAAACTTCACTTGGCGAAAAACTCTCTATGTTGAGAGGCGTTCGTGATTACAGGAGAGGAAATAATCGTATTACTTCTGTAATAGTTCTAAACATACTTCAAGAGCATTTCTTACCAATGAATAACGAAAGATTTGATGAAGGAAAACAGTTATTCAAAGATGCTAATGATGTAATTTACAGTAATATAAAAAACATTGCAAAAAAATCTGATATGCAGTTATTTAGCGCATACTGTAATGAGTTGTTATTTTATCATTATCATGATATTGATATGGCAAAAAAATCTATTGAATCATATTATCAAGAACTTATTGATCCAACAGATTCTAATGATGAATTCTCGTTTATAAAGCACGCTTTAGGTATTTGTCGATTATTCTCGAAGATCGGTGTGAAATTTATTGATAATGATGAATTTTTAAGCCTTTGCAATGATTTTATTGATAGCAAAAAGGATGATGGGTATACACCACTATTCTTACTATGTGCATTAATAAGAATATCAGAGTTTTCAAATTATGCTGATAATAAAATATCTGAATTGGTCACTCATTTTGATAATATTGACAATTACCAAAAAGCAATTGACTATAGAGATGAGCTTATAACTATTCACAAAAAAGATAGTGCCAAAGTTAAAGCTTTACGATGGGAAATAGTAAGACTTTTAGAAAAACAAGCTGATGCTTTAGACTGGGAAAAATCCAGCAATGCGTTTCATATAATTGATTTTATCCAAAAAGCAATGAACATTTTGAATAAGATTAATGATAGCGATTCAAAATCAGAAAGAAAAAGACTTGCAAAAAGAATTGAGCCAGTAAAAAAATTATCGTTGGAAGAAATGAAATGCATCTCTTCAGGTTCAATTGATATCTCTCCTGCAATAGAAAGCTTTGAAAAACAAATTGATAATTTGTCTTTTGAAGAAGCTATATCAGCATTAATGTTTCACTCAAATCCAATTGGTTTACAAAACTGTATTGATAATCTTTCTAAAAGAGGTTCAATTAGTGATCTGTTCGCCAGCAATATTTTAGATTCAAAAGGTAGAACAATTTGTGTTGTTCCCGGCTTAATGGGAGCTTCTGATGAAGATAAAATGCATTGTTATGAACATGAAGCAATGAAACACAATCAATTAATGTCACAGGCTTTTTATTCCAATTATTTAAAATTGTTCAAAAAAAAGCACACTGTCACAAAAGAAAACATTAGATTTATCCTAGAAGATAACTTATTTATTCCACAGGAAAGAATTGATTCGTATATCGCAGGTATTGTTGCAGGATTTAATTTTGACTTCATAACTGCCTTACCTATCCTAATGCCACAAGTAGAAAACTCAATAAGATTAATCGCAGAAGAGCTAGGAGCCGTAGTATATAAAACTGCAGATGATGGCTCAGTTGAATGCTTATCGTTTGAAGGTGTATTAGACTTACCTGAAGTTAAAGAGGCATTTGAAGAAGATTTTATTTTTAATCTTAGAGTTCATTACACAAGCAAATACGGATTTGCAATGAGAAACAATGTAGGGCATGGTTTAGAAGATGACGGATTATTGAACAGTTATAATGGATTAGCTGTATGGTGGTACACATTTAGATTGTGCTGTCAATATTCATTTAACTTGAGGAAAGCTATTGTAGAAAAAAAGCAAGGACGCCATAGCTAATGGTGTCCTTGCCTTTTGTTCTTGCAATATGATTTTTACAAAATAAAAGATACGGTTTGCTGTAGCATAATATTGTCACTCACGATTAATCACTTCTTGCGCAAGTTCTGCAATAAAAGAAACACCTTCAAAGGTCTTATATGAATACTTTTCAGTATTATTAATAATATTCTTATCAACAGCATAATCGACAATATTGTTAATAAAATGCTCTTCCAATGTTGGATCTTTAAGAGAAAGATAAAGTCCAAATAAACCTTTAATACTCATAATATTAGCAAATATAAAGCATAAATTAGTATATTCATCATTATTATCAATCTTTGAATAAAACTGGATTGGTAAAATATAGCTTAATACTTCCATAAGTGAAATTAAGTCAATTTCTTTATAAGCTTCATCATTAATCATCTCATGTTGCTTAGCCATACATAAATCATAATATAATTCAAATAATTTTTTATCTTTTATATTACAATTTTTTAGTTCCTTTAATGCAAAAATATCAGTGTACTCTATGAAAAATTTAGATAATTCAGGATGCTCTCTAATAATATTTAAATACTCATTTTTTGAAAACAAATAACATTTTGTCCCACCGGGTGAAATATTATTATAGTGAATATTCTCAACGCCTTCATGCGAAAGATCAAGTCGAAGTGAATATACATCCGAATTTTGATAACTATAGTAGACTTGTAAACAAGTTGTGTTATCTGTTTTCACTCGTTTAGAAGGATCAATATCTAAATTATGATATAAAGAATTCAGTTTTAAAGTAATAATATGACCATCCTTCAACAAATGGCTTAAATCGTAGAAAAGTTTTTTTGAAATATCCTTTACTGAATCTGAAAGATAATCACTAACAGAAATAAGCAAAAGGCTGTTGACAAAATAAGCTGTTTTTGAAAACGTTTCAAGCTCATATTTTAACAATGAATATATCAATGGTAAATGTATAGAATTATCAGAATAAAAGTTAGAATCTAAAAACAATCCTAAATGATTCAAATAAGCATTCCATGATACTGGCTTTCCAAATGTATATAATAAATACTCACGGCTAAATTCATCAGACTTCAAATCATAGAACACAGATATATTTACCGACATCATCATAAGTATATTAGAAATATCATCAAACAATCGATAAACTTCCAAAACATCATCAAATTCCGTTGGGATATTCAAAAGTTTTAGATAATTTGATACATGAATATAATTAAGGATATTTTCGAACAACATTATATTGTCAGTGTTATAATCTGAACTATTATAACTATCAACCAATTTTGATTTTTCGATTTTTAATAGCTTAGCCAAATCTTCAAAATCTTCATCACTAACATAGAAATTCCCAAATTCTTTATAAGCAGAAATTTGTTTTAGTATTGTTTTTTCATATTCGTCATATATTGTCACAAATGATCACCAAAATAATAATATAATAAAACCTTATCAACTTCAACTTAATTTGAAATTATTATTTAAGCCTTTTTATATTCTTTTTGTCAATTCACTTTACTAGGGCTGGTTAAAATTCTATGTTTGGTTATAGTAGTTCCTAACCACTTATCTCTGATTTTTTGGTTGGTTTTGACCACTTATTGACCACATATTTTCAGTAAAGCATGGAAATAATGGAATAATCGGGTGGAAATAATGGAGAGAATAGTATTAAATTTGACTTAAAATGGTATATTTTAAGGTTTTCTCTATGGCTACGAACCAGTAGGTCGGGGGTTCGAGTCCCTTCCAGCGTACCAAAAACGAGGAATGTTCTTTAGAATGTTCCTCGTTTTTATTATGTTGTGAAAGTGTGCGAGAATACTCTTTATTTCGGGGTCCCCACAAAGTACAAGATGTGGAGAGGAGAAACATACGAAGTGATTGTTGGCAAATGCTTGCATTTTGCTTAATCACGGAATGTGTTTCGACGAGTGGACCTTTCGATACTGAGTGACGGGACCGACAGCGTACAAAAAAATCGTCAGACCGCTTTGAGTAGTAACTCAGTAAAAAGCATTAATTATCGGATTTTAAATTACCCATATTTTTATCCCTCAAACATACTTGATAAATAGATTAAGTTTATATATAATAAATTTAGATAAGTATACGCAAAATAAGTGATTTTATTGAGAGGGAAAATTATGTATAGTGTGCTTGTAGTTGATGACGAGATACGTCAAAGAGAAGCAGTTATTAAAAGCGTAAATTGGGAAAAGCCGGATTTAAAGTTGTTGGCGACGCTGAAAACGGAATTGAAGCACTTGAACTTCTTGAAAAGCTGGAACCTGATTTAATTTTGACTGATATCAAAATGCCGCTTATGACAGGACTTGAACTTGCAAGAAAGGCAAGAGAAATAAGGCCTGCCACAAAGCTTGTTATTTTAAGCGGATACGATGATTTTGAATATGCACAGGAAGCATTTAAGTATAATGTTATCCGTTATCTTTTAAAACCTATTTCCGCAAGCGAAATCAGCGAAGAATTCGTAAAAATCAAAGCGGAAATGGACGAAGAATTTGAAAGGCTTAAAACAGGAACATCAAATGAAGAAACCGAGTTAAGACTTAAGAAAACGGAATTTCTTTTGCCGTTGCTTTTAGGAACGGGAGAGGATATTTATACACCTCAAGAGTTGAAAGACAGTGCCAAAAGGTTAGGACTTATTAAAAGCGACAATGACTGCTACAGCGTTGTTGTGTCAAAATTCAAAACTTTCAGCGGTGAAAACTGTACCGAGGCACATCATATTGATTTTGTAAACAGCATTGTAGGAAAATATGCAAATTGCGAAAGCTTTTTTGTAAACGGCAGAATTGTTACGCTTGTGACGAGTGAAGCAGAAGAAATGTCAACAAAATTAAGACTTCCTGTAATTGAGCTTGTGCAAAGCGCAAAAAAAGCTTTTCGACCAAAAATGCACAAATCGGTATCAGCCAAACAGTTGAAAGCCGGTGCTTTTGTCGCTTGCTTGCGCACAGGCTATCACGGCAAGGCGATATACCTCTGACGGTACAGGCGACATCAGATTTATTAACGATCAGGAACGCAAAAGCATATATGAACTTGAGGACATAGAAAAGTCCGTCCATAAGCTTGAGCAGCTTTTAAAAATAGGCAACAAGGAAGAAATAAGTGAATTTCTTAATGATATGTTGTCAAATAAAAATCGTGACGAAATAAATTATTTGATTATTCAAATACTTGCAACAGCGCACAGATGCGTAAGCGTTTTATCTGATAATGACGCATTATCTGAGCTTTTCTCATCAAATAATCCTTTCACCTCTCGCCTGTCATTCGATTTTAACGAGCAGTATAAAAAAGAACTAATATCGCTTTGCCTTGACGCAAGAGATATCATTTCACGCTCGCAAAGGCACGAAAGCGAAACGATTTGTGACAGAGCACTTCAAATTATAAACGATGAATATATGAATGAGGATTTATCGTTGACCGACGCAAGCGACAAGCTGGGTGTAAGCCCAAACTATTTAAGTGCGCTTATAAAGAAAACGAAGTCGCAAAATTTTATTGCCCTTGTTACAGAACGCAGAATGAAAGCGGCAAGCGATTTACTGTTGTGTACGTCAATGAAAATTTTTGAAATATCACAAAAATGCGGATACAGTGACCAGCACTATTTCAGTTATTGCTTTAAAAAATATTACGGTATGTCACCTAACAAATACAGAGAGGAGCATTTAGGAAAAAACGATGTTTAAGCGTAACAAAATAAAATTGTCTGTATTGATTATAGCAATCGTTGTTTTCGGCGTTATATTTTCAACTCTTGCTTCTACATTATTTTTTGGCATATTTTACAAAAATTCAATGTTTGATTCGGCTTATGTATCGAGCAGGCAAGCCGTATCGCAGGCTAACGAGACCGTTTCTAATTATGTTTCGTCAATAAAAAACAAGCTTGATAACCTTTGCGATGAAATGAATAGCTGTACCGATACCTCATCGCTTCAAAATGCGATATCAACAGCATCCAGACTTGAAGAAGATATATATTGCGTGATGCTTTATGATATGCAGGGCAATTTGCTTTTAGACGGAAACGACAACAACGACAAAGTAAAAAGCAACCCTACTAATTTATCGTTTGACAAAGCCGCTTTTTCCGGACTTACTGACGGATACGCAATTACTCAACCCCACGTAAATACGATTTATGAAAACAAATATCCGTGGGTTGTAACAATTGCAAAAAAAGAATATTCAAATCTTTATGCCCGTCAGGTTTTTGTTGTGATTGATTTCAAATTCTCGTCAATTGCAAAATATATTGATAAGGTGAGCATCGGTCAAAGGGGTTATTGCTACATTATCAATTCAAAAGGCGAAATTATTTATCACCCACAGCAGCAAATTCTTTTTTCAGGATTGAAAAAGGAAAATACCGATGAGATTTTTGACCTTGCAGACGGAATACACAGGAAAAGAAATAATATTTATAACATAATCCTCCTTGCCTCGTGTAATTGGAAGATAGTAGGTGTAAGCTTTAATGATGAAATAACACAAGCAGTAAAAAGCCAAATAATCATCGGCTCTGCATTTGCGATTTTATTCAGCCTTTTTATATCGGTTTTGGTTTATTTTATTCTTTCAAGAACTGTTACAAGACCTGTCAGAAGGCTTGTTGATTCAATGCAAAAATTTGAAAAGCAGGCGGAATCATTTGAATACAAGGCAGATATGAGTAACGTTGTGGAATTCAAAACACTTTCGTCATCGTTTGAACATATGGTGCTTATGATTCAGTCGCTTATGGAAAAGGTTCACAATGAAGAAATTGTTCTCAGAAAGACGGAATTGAAAGCCTTGCAGGCTCAAATCAATCCTCATTTTCTTTATAATACGCTTGATTCAATTCAATGGATGTGTGAGCAGGACAACAGCAAGGACGCAGTCAAAATGGTGGGTGCACTTGCAAAGCTTTTCAGAATAAGCATAAGCCACGGCAATGAATTTATAACAATTAGCGACGAACTCAAGCACGCCGAAAGCTATCTTATTATTCAAAGTTACAGATACAAAAACCAATTTACCTATTCATTTGATGTTGACAAAAGCGTTTTGGGCTATATGTGCAACAAAATTACAATTCAACCGTTTATTGAAAATGCAATTTATCACGGGCTTGACCGAATGGTTGACGAGGGCGAAATTAAAATTATTGTCCGTCGCCAAGGCAAGGATATTGTGATAATCGTTAAAGATAACGGACTCGGAATGACGCAGGAGCAATGCCAAACCATTCTTCAAAAGGATAGAAGCGACTCAAAAGGTATCGGTGTTAAAAATGTAAATGACCGACTTAAAATATATTTCGGAGAGGAATACGGAATTACGATTGAAAGCGAGCTTGACGTCGGCACAACCGTAACGATTAAAATTCCAAAAATTGAGAAAGGACAAGAACATGAATATTAAAAAAGCGACTGCCTTACTCACTCTTACTTTTTTTCTTATTGCAGTCCTGTTTGGCTGTGCAAAAGGCGCAGAATTTGACAACAAAAGCAACAATATTGCAATAATAACAAAAGGCAGCGACTCAACTTTTTGGAACGATATGAAAAACGGAGCGCTGTCTGCGGCAACCGAATACAATGTAAAAGTTACATTTGAAGGTCCTGAAAACGAAGAGGATTACAACGCCCAAAACAAAATGATTGAAAACGCAGTTTCAAACAATGTAGGCGTCATAATTCTTTCAGCGATAGATTTTGAAAAAAATGCCGATGCCGTTCAAAAAGCCATTAACAGCGGAATTAAGGTAATCACGGTTGACAGCGACGTTGATGTAAACGGCAAGGAGCTTTTTGTGGGTACAAACAATATTGAAGCCGGAAAAAAAGCGGCAAAGCAAGCAGTCGATTTGTGCAAGGAGCAAAAGTCTATTAATATAGGTATAGTAAATTACGGCGCAAATACCGAAAACGGCAAACAGCGATTAAAAGGATTTACCGATTATATAAACAAAATAGATAATGCAAAAATTGTTGATACGGTTAATGTTGAATCAAACAAAGAAAGTGCAACCGCCGGTGCAAAAAAGCTACTAAAAAAGCACAAGCAAATCAATGTACTCATAGGCTTCAACGAATGGTCAACCATCGGGGTGGCGTATGCAATAAAGGAATTAAATTTGAATAACAAGGTTTTCGGCATAGGCTTTGACAGCAATGTCAACTGCGTAAATATGCTTGAAAGCGGAGAGATAGATACACTGATTGTTCAAAATCCTTTTTCTATGGGTTACACCTCGGTTTCAAAAGCGTCTGAAATACTGTCGGGCAAAAAATTGCAAACAAGCACAATTGAAACCGATACCTATGTTGTAACTCGAAAAAATATGTTTTCACCTGATATTCAAAAAATACTTTTCAGCTTTAGCGAAAGCAGTAATTAACAAATATTCAAAACGCTTTGACAGTCAATTTTGGCTTGTCAAAGCCGTTTTTATGCTTTTTGGGTAGTAATTTTAACATAATAAATCATAAATATCGTAATTTTTTATACACTTTGAATAAAAAATCACATTCAATTTTAAATCTATCAAAGATATAATAAAGACACACAATGACTTAACGAAAAATTTTAAGGAGGTAATCTTTATGAAAAAGATGAAAAAGTTATTGGCATTATTATTAGCAGTAGTAATGGTAGTAGGTTTTGCAGCTTGTTCTTCAAAAAAGGGCGACGGCGGCACAACAAAGGCGGCTTCGTCTGCCAAAGGTGAGATATCGGTATTCTATTACACCTTCAGCGATGCATACATTTCAACCGTTCGTTCATCAATGGATAAAATCTTGAAAGACAGGCGGCTATACCTATAACGATTACGACGCAAACGGCAACCAGACAACACAGACCGAGCAGGTTCAAACAGCACTTGCAAAAGGCTCATCAATGCTTATCGTCAATGTAGTTGACACAGGCTCAAATGACGCCGCTCAAAACATTATAAATCTTGCAAAGGCTAAAAACGTTCCTGTAATCTTCTTCAACCGTTCTGTTGACCAGTCGGTTATTGAAAGCTATGAAAAGTGCGTATTCGTAGGAACAGACTACGAGCAGGCAGGTCATATGCAGGGCCAGATGATTGGCGAATACCTTGTAAACAACTATGACAAGCTCGACCTTAACGGCGACGGCAAAATCAGCTATGTAATGTTCAAGGGTCAAGAGGGCAATATGGAAGCAATCGCACGTACAAAGTACGGCGTTGAGGACGCTAACAAGGTTCTTGAAAAAGCAGGAAAGCCTGACCTTGAGTTCTATGATGCAGCTAACAAGAACAAATATCTTGTTGACCAGGACGGCTTATGGTCATCAGCAGCAGCTACAAACTATATGAGCACAGCTCTTGCTCAGTACACAGAATCAAACAAAAATATGATTGAACTCGTAATTGCCAACAACGATGAAATGGCACTCGGTGCAGTATCTGCTCTTCAAACAGCAGGCTACAACAAGGACGGCAAAAAGGTTATTCCTGTATTCGGTGTTGATGCAACAGACGCAGCTAAATCAGCTATCAAGTCAGGCTCAATGATTGGTACAATCAAGCAAGACGCACAGGGTATGGCTACAGCAATCACAACAATTATGGGTAATTACCTCAACGGTGCAAACGCACTTGACAGTATTGACACTGCAAACGTAGTAGGCACTTGGAGAGTAAATATTCCTTATTCGGCTTACACAGCAGATTCGGAAAAATAATATAAATTAACTTCACAAAATACGGTTGGGGCTTTTTGCCTCAACCGTACTATTCAAAGCAGATAGGAGAGATACATATGCAAAACAATATAAATAAATCCGTTTCTGCGACTGACAAAGATATATTGTTAAAAATGGTTGATATAGAAAAGACTTTCCCTGGTGTCAAAGCGCTTGACATGCACAGTTGACGGTCAAAAAAGGAACAGTTCATGCACTTATGGGCGAAAACGGCGCCGGTAAATCAACACTTATGAAATGTCTTTTCGGTGTTTACAGCAAAGACAACGGTCACATTTATGTCGATGGAAAAGAGGTTAATTACAAAAACAGTAAGGAAGCCCTTGAAAACGGCGTTGCAATGGTACATCAGGAGCTCAACCAAGCGCTCAAGCGTAATGTTATGGACAATATGTGGCTCGGCAGATTTCCAAAGGTTTCAAAATATCTTCCTTTCACAAGTGAAAAGAAAATGTATGACGAAACAATGAAGGTTTTTAAAGACCTCGAAATAAACGTTGACCCGAAAGCCGTTATGAGCACAATGTCGGTTTCGCAAAGGCAAATGGTTGAAATTGCCAAAGCCGTTTCCTACAATTCAAAAATAATTGTTTTTGATGAGCCAACCTCCTCGCTTACCGAGGAAGAGGTTGAACATCTTTTCCGTATTATCAATATGCTCAGGGACAGAGGCTGCGGCATTATTTATATTTCTCACAAAATGGAGGAAATTTTGCGCATAAGCGACGAAGTTACAATTATGCGTGACGGCAAATGGATTGCCACAAAGGCAGCAAGTGAGCTTACTATGGACGAAATCATTAAGCTTATGGTTGGCCGTGAACTTACAAACCGTTATCCTGAAAAAGACAATAAAATCGGCGACGTTCTTCTTAATGTCGAAAATTTAAGCGGCGAATATACAAACCTTAATAATGTTTCATTTCAGGCAAGAAGAGGAGAAATCCTTGGTGTGGCAGGGCTTGACGGCTCAGGAAGAACTGAACTTTTAGAGCAAATATTTGGAATAACCACCAAAAAGAGCGGAAAAATCACACTTGACGGCAAAGAGGTTAAAAACAGAAATCCGCACGAATCAATCAAAAACGGCTTTGCCCTTTTGACTGAGGAAAGACGTGCAACAGGTATTTTCGGAATTTTGAATATCAGAGAAAATACTACAATTTCAAGCTTAAAAAAATATCAGACCGGTCCGTTTCTTAACAAAAAGAAAATGAAGGACACGACTGAAGAATATATAAAATCCCTTAGAGTTAAAACTCCTAATCAGGAAACAAAAATCAGCTCGCTTTCAGGCGGTAATCAGCAAAAGGTTATCCTTGCAAGGTGGCTTTTGACTGACCCTACCGTGCTTCTTCTTGACGAACCGACAAGAGGTATCGACGTAGGCGCAAAATACGAAATTTATCAGCTTATTCTTGACCTTGCCAAAAAAGGCAAAACAGTCATTATGGTTTCTTCCGAAATGGCAGAGCTTTTAGGCGTATGCGATAAAATTCTTGTTATGTCGGGCGGCAGGCTCTCAGGTGAGGTTGACGCAAAGATACTAATCAGGAAGAGATTATGACACTTGCGGCAAAATATGTATAAGGAGGATTTCATTATGGCTGACACAAGTATAAAAAAGGTTAAGCGTTCACGTATCTCCCTTTGGGTTGAAAAATTCAAAGCGGCAGACAAGGACGACAAAAAAAGATTAATTACAGATTTATTATTTAACAACGCAATGTATATCATCATTGCAATAGCGGTGATTTTTATTGCAATCAAGGTTCCGGCATTTTTGAGTGTATCGTCAATAGTTAATATTGTTTCGCTCACCGCCGCAAAGCTTCCGATTGCTTTGGGTATTGCAGGCTGTATCGTATTAACAGGTACGGATATTTCGGCAGGTCGATGTGTAGGTCTTACCGCCTGCGTTGCGGCTTCGCTTTTGCAAATGACTGGCTATGCCAACAAAATGTTCCCTAATCTTAATACAATGCCGCTTTGGATTGTATTTCTTGCAGTAATTGCAATCGGCGCAGTTGTTGGCCTTGTAAACGGATTTTTTGTTGCTAAGTTTAAGCTTCATCCGTTTATAGTTACTCTTTCAACCCAGCTATTGTATTTGGTACTGTTCTTATGTATCTTATGATTGGCGGCAACAACGGTCAAACTCTTTCAGGTCTTGACTCGTCTTACACAAGCTTTATCACCGGTACACTTTTCAATGTCGGCGGTGTTGCCATTCCTAAATATGTTCTTTATTCCGCAGTTTTAACAGCAATTATGTGGGTTATTTGGAATAAAACAAAGTTTGGCAAAAATATGTTTGCCGTAGGTTCAAACGAAGAAGCAGCAAGAGTATCGGGCGTAAATGTATTTATGACAATCTTAATGGTATTTGTGCTTGCAGGTGTTATGTACGGTATCACAGGCTTTATTGAGGGCGCTCGTATTGCTTCTTGCTCTGCAAACACAGGTCTTAACTACGAATGTGACGCTATTGCGGCTTGCGTAATCGGCGGTGTATCATTTGTAGGCGGTACAGGTAAAATCAGCGGTATCGTTATCGGCGTACTTCTTTTGCAGATTATTTTTGCCGGTCTTAACTTCCTTTCCGTATCCGCAAATATGCTTTACATTATCAAAGGTGTAATCATTCTTGTTGCTTGCGCAATTGATATGAGAAAGTATCTCGCAAGAAGATAATAATTAACCACCGTTTTTGAAAGGCAGTGAAAAATATGAACGAAAACAACACAATAAATCTTAACACCGAAAGGAAACCCGGAGGACTTTACCGAAACATAAAAATGTCTGTAAAAACGGCAGACAAGCTCATCCTTGTCGGAATTATCGTTCTTATCGCCTGTATGATTTTTGCGGTAAGTCATGCAGGATTTACTGTCACATTCAATACAGACGGCGGCTCGCAAATAGATAACCAAAAGGTTATGTATGGTCAGCTTGTTGATGTTGAAGAAAATCCCGTTAAAGAGGGCTACACCTTTACGGGCTGGTATTTAGACAAGGATTGCACTAAGCAATTTGATGTTAATAAAGACACCGTAAGCGACAGTCTGACTCTTTATTCGGGTTGGGAAAAGAAATAAGGAAAAAGTTATATTTATTTTGCAAATGACAAATTAAGCATAACTTAATAAATATACAAAAATAAGCCAATGCATGGGAATAAACGTCCTTTATGCATTGGCTCGTTTTATTAAGGGAAATTTTTATTTTAAACGGCTTGTTTCTTGATATTGACACAATTATAATATATAATTAAAACAAAACAGATATATTAGTTTAGGAGATAAATATGGGAGATAAAAATTTTATTGCCGGAATAGGCTGTACCAACGTTGACATTCTTTATTCGGGAATTGACAGATTGCCGAACGAGGGCGAAGAAATATATGCAAAGCATTTTTCGCTTCAGCTCGGCGGCGGTGTTCCCGCAACGCTTATAAATCTCGGCCGGCTCGGTATTAAGACTAAAATTGCGACAGAGCTTGGAGATGATATTTTTTCAAACTATGCAAGGCAGGAATTTGAAAAATGCGGTGTATCCCCTATTAATCTTTATAAAGGCGATGACGATATTCCGCTTAATGTTACAAGCGCTATGATTACAAGCAGGGACAGAACGTTTATGTCCTACGGTCACGGAAGCGTTGAGGCAACGCCCGACGCACTTGATGCGGCTTACAAAATGTGCACCGGCGCAAAGATAGTAATTATGCACACAGGCGGCTTTTTGCCTGTATACAAAAAGCTTAAAAGCGAGGGCACAATGCTTGTTTTTGACTGCGGCTGGGACGATAATTTGAGCTTGAAAACTACAAGGAGCATCTTGAGCTTGCCGATTATTATACCCCAAACCAAAAGGAAGCGCTTAAAATAACAGATACCAACACTCCGGAAAAAGCGGCTGACGTTTTATCAAATTATTTTGAAAAGGTTATCGTTAAGCTTGATAAAGACGGCTGCCTCGGAATGGAAAACGGAAAGAAATTTTATGTCAGTCAAGTTGACGATTTCAAACACGTTGACTCAACAGGTGCAGGCGACGCATTCCTTGCAGGCTTTATTTACGGCTTGTACCACGAAAAAAGCTTTGAGGATTCAATCAAATTCGGCAATATTACAGGCGGAAAATGCGTTACCAGCGTTGGTTGCTTAAGCTCATCTTGCACCGAGCAGGAGCTTCTTGATGTAAAGGAAAACTATTATAAATAAGGTGAACGAAATGGCTAAAAGATTCAAATATCTTTTTATCGGGTTGTGCTTTTTAATGATTATTGCAACCTGCTTCGGCTGCACCAATTCTAAAAACAGCAATATTCAAGACTCGGCTGTCAATTACTTAAAAGAGCAGGCTTATAATGTTCAAGAAAACGCCGACAAAGACGGCTTCACCGTAAAGGGCGAAAAGGAAAACAGCACAATAAGCATTGAGTGCAGTGATTTACAAAGCAGCAACCCCAAAATCACAATTACATTAAATAATGCGATTGACGGTTACAGTCAAAAATACAAAAGCATTGATTACAGCGAGCTGTCAAAGCTGACAGAAATTTTAAACATAAATAATATTGACGAAGGTGTTATTAAAAAAGCGTGCGAGGATAAAAGGACTTGCTACGATACCTCAAATGCCGATTACACACTTGATGACAATAAAATTATGAGCAAGATTTACCGAATAGGCATTGATGAAAACCCTGTAATCGAATACGACTTATATTCAAAAAACGAAAGCGTAAAAATATCATCAAACATATAAAATGACTTGAGCTTAATTGTTCAAGTCACTTTTTATATGTGTATACATGCCGTAGGGGCGATTATCAATCGCCCGTCTGCATCATTCTTCTATAATTGCTTCGGTAACTCTTTGAGCCGCCTTGCCGTCGTCAAGATAATTAAACTTATCATTAAACGCCTTATATTTTTCGTCATAGCTTCTGTCAGTTTCGGCATTCTTGATAGCTTAATCAGCTCGTCCTCGGTTTGAACAATCGGACCGGGAAGCTCATCAAGGTCAATATAAAATCCACGGATTTCATTGCCGTATGCTTCAAGGTCATACATATAGAAAATTTCCGGTCTTTTAAGGTTTGCATAATCGAAAAATACCGATGAATAGTCCGTTACAAGCAAGTCGGAAATGACATAAAGATGATTGATGTCATTCACCTTTGAAACATCATAAACAAAGCCCTTGTATTTATCAAAATCAAAGGAATTTGCGACAAGATAATGCGCCCTGAAAAGGATAATATATTCATCGCCGAGATTAGCTTTCAGCTTATCAAAATCAACCTCGGTTTTATATGTGTAGCCTATACCTGCCTGATGCTGATTGTCACGCCAAGTAGGTGCATAAAGAATATATTTTTTATCCCTCGGAAGCTGTAGTTCACTTACTATATCTTCGATATCTTTTTGAGTATAATTTGCCAAAAAGTCATTTCTCGGATAGCCAAGCTCCAAAACAGTATCCGTTCTGCCGATAGCCTCCAAATTCCAAGCGGAAATAAACTTTTCTGCCGCAAAGTGCGACGGGGCAAGAATATATTTAAACTTGCTTGCATCAACCTTATATTTTTCACGTATTTCGCTTTTTGAATTCATAGCGTTGTCGGAAATATTAATATCATAACCAAGACGTTTAAGCGGCGTGCCGTGCCAAAGCTGAATGTAAACTTGGTCGTCCTTAGGATAAATATGGTCGCTCATTCGATAGTTATAAACCCAATACTTAGCCGTTGCCGCCGCAACTTCATAATCCTTTGTATTAACCGTGACTATATAAGTATTAGGGTTGTCCAAAACAAAGGTAAACTGCTTAGGATTGCGAAAAGCCCACACGAAAGTATAATCCTCAAATTTTTCCTGAGTGAGCATATATTCATAAATTGCCTTTGGACTGTCGCCGTAGCTTCTGCCGTCAAAAGTCGAAAACAAAATAACCTTAGGGTCGGTTTTAATCCTGTCTCTTATTTCATCATAAGATTTCTTTCTGCTTTCAAGGAGAATTTTACGTGACTCTTTACGAAAACCCGACTGCTTTTTCGCAATATTAATCGCAAATTTCTTAACAGCCTCAAAAAAGTTCTTTTTTATAATTTCGCTTTTTCGGAGCATAAAGAGTTTCAATATTATCTTTTATCGAGCCACATACTTGCGCCTCCTCTTTAAATA
>ENA-OQIO01000036-OQIO01000036.1-human-gut-metagenome-genome-assembly--contig:-NODE-36-length-56136-cov-3.361460_pt1 | contig 56136 bp, 49 predicted proteins | sample MGYA00242573_ERZ504737 | MGnify/ENA primary metagenome ERZ504737 (study PRJEB26092, sample SAMD00036203) | human gut metagenome | host: Homo sapiens | study: EMG produced TPA metagenomics assembly of...
TGCCAAGTTTCAGCCATCCGGTAACCATCCAGCCGGACTGATCAAAGTAATACCACTGTCCGTTAATATATTCCCAGCCATTGGTAGTGTAGCTGCCGTCCTGATGACGATACCACCAGCGGGAACCACTCTGAACCCAGCCGGCAGATACTCTCAGGTGATCAGGAACCCATGCACCGGAACTGTTGACATAACAGGAACCGATCCAGGTGTTGGCTGCCATAGCACCGGAACCATTCAGATAATACCAGGTACCGCTGAGATTGATCCATCCGGTTGCCATAGTACCGGATCCGGTGAGGTAATACCAGGTATTGCCAAGTTTCAGCCATCCGGTAACCATCCAGCCGGACTGATCAAAGTAATACCACTGTCCGTTAATATATTCCCAGCCATTGGTAGTGTAGCTGCCGTCCTGATGACGATACCACCAGCGGGAACCGTTCTGGATCCAGCCGGCAGTGTATTTTACTCTGCCGGAAACCCATGCACCGGATGCGTTGACATAGTAGGAACCGATCCAGGTGTCAGCAGCCATAGAACCGTTAGAATACATATAATAATAAGTATTATTTATGATATGCCAGCCGCCAGGGTACATGGCACCATTTCCACCAAAGTAGTACCAGCCATTGCCAAGATATGCCCAGCCGGTAAGCATGGCACCGGATGCGTCCATATAATACCAACTGCCTCCCAGGTGGAGCCAGCCGGTATGCATAGCACCATTCTCATTCAGATAATACCAAGTTTTTCCAAGTTTTAACCAATTGTTGCTGATCATATATCCACTGGCATTGAAATAGTACCAATGCCCATCGATACTTTCCCACTGACTGACAGGGTAAGTACCATCAGGACGCTGATACCAGTAACCATTGGTATCTTTTCTCCAGTTTTCGTTTTTGTAATATGGAATCCATACGCCATCAGCTCCGTAATATTTATTTCCAACCCAGGCAGATGTGACCATAGATCCGTCAGAATTGAAAGTATATTCGGAACCATTGATGGTATGTGTACCGGTGTACATAGCACCATCTGCCCCAAGATAATACCAGATATTATTAAGCTGAATCCATCCTGTGACCATGGCATCGGTAGAAGGGTCAAGATAGTAATAATAGCCGTTAACATAGATCCATCCGGTTGTCCTCTGACCGGAGGCATTCACATAATACCAGGCATTATTATCCTCAACGAACTGATTAGTCAGCGGAGTTGAGGAATTTTGGAAATAATAATAATTGCCATAATTATCTTTTTTCCATCCACTGCAAACTGTTGGGAAACCATTCTCGTAATAAACAGAGACTGTGGAACCGTCAATATTGCCAATCGCTACCAGACTTCTTCCGGATGGAATGTTGTTGTCAAGAGACGGATTCAGATGAATCACGAGAGCGGGCTGACTGCCTGCGTACCATCCGGTAGCATATAGTGGAGTACCACGTTCACCCATCGCGAGCAGTGTGTCACGGGTACCGCATTCACCGTTGAAGGTTGAGTCGGTTACATAGGTATAGGTACCGGTCATAATTGCCATATCAGGCTTAAAGCACGAAGATAACTGTCGGTATTAGAACCGTAGGATCCATGATGACCAAGCTTTAATAGATTTATATGTCCCAACTTTTGTGCAAGAGCAGATTCCGTACGTTTGTTAGTAGGTTTCAAGTTGGAATCCAACAGCGGATAGTTATTGATGTCACCAGACAAAAAAGCGGTAGTTCCGGTTTGCATGGAAGTAACTTTTACACCAAGACTAAAATAATTTGCATCAGGCTGTGGACGTGAAACACCATAATTCATGATTTCTATTTTGAGTGTATTCTGATCTCCCAGATAGAAAATAGGTGTGGATACGTGTCCTGTTTCATTTTCATAAATACTGCGCTGTCCGGATGCTGCCTTTTCATCCTGATTTGCATTGGTCGGGTCACTGTCAGTTCCGGCAACTACGCGGTCGCTGGATGGAATACTGGAAGTAACCAGATTGTCTGAGGTACCGGAGAGTGAAGAACTTACATCTTCATCCAGAATACCACTGTCCAGGGGGTGGATATTCGGAGATTCTGCTGATGTAGAGGCTGTTGTTTCAGCAGAAGCATCATCGGGTGCACAACTGAAATCATAATCAGAACCTCCGATGTTAGAGAAAGAATAACCATCGGCTTCCGGTGTAACGCTATACTCATAAGCAGATTTGGTATCATCGTATTTGGGAATGGACTGGAACTCATAGTCCCACTGGTTCTCAGAGACTTTGGTAACAGATCCATGTTCCGATGTGGTATCGGAAGTTAACGTTACGGACTGATTATCTCCCCAGGACAGAGTAACTGAAATCGTATCCGGAGGCTTGATCGAGGCTGAATCATCATTCTGTGCGGAAGTTTCGGTGACCGGCGTTGCAGCTGTTGAAACAGTTGCAAGTGAAACTACATCACTCTGCGTTTCCGTAGAAGCGGAAAGATCTTTTATGGTTTCAGAAGAAGTTTCCGTGACAGTATCGTTGTTCTGCATAGCTGGTTCTTCGGTAGTAGCCGGTGCATCTGGTTCTGACTCGGATTCAGAACCAGATGAAGAATCTGATGAAATATCAGATTCAGTAGTATCAGGCTCCTGCGCCGGGACATCAGAATCATCATCCCTTTAAGTTCGGTGTCTGCATCTGAATCGTTCGGGGTACTCTGTTCTGGTTTCTGAATTTCTTCGGGGACTTCCGGCTCCTCCGGCACTGTCCAGACAATGCTTCCCTTTACTGTGACTGTCTCAGGATAAAGTGGTGCATCCGCATTAAAATACTGAATGAGTGTTGCCCCGGTCTCCTTGGCAGCGGCAACAGCGCGATCATAGACATAGAGATTATCCCAATAATGTGTGGAATCAGTGATATCGCTGTCCGAATAAGGTTCCAGATAGACACGTTTTGGATGAAATGCACGGATGATTTCATCAGCAGATCCGATATGATCGCTGTGGGGATGGGTTCCTATATAGAATTCAAAGTTATCTTCTGTAACACCCTTACTTGTCAGATAGGAAATCACCTGATTTTCGAATCCCAGTCCTTTGGTAATGCCTGCACGTAAAGGATAGCGGGGATCACTGCCATCTGGATAATCATTGTCTTCACCGGAGTCGACCATACCGAATTTTCCATCACATTCGATGAGAATGGCATCAGTATTGTGATTTAAGGTAAGAAAATGAATCGTGCCGTCTGTACTGTGAAAAGTAGAATCTGTAGTAGCTGCCTGAACCGTACTTATCCCGGAAGGCGATGCAAACACCAGACTGCCCGCCATACAAAGTGCCGAAACGCCACACAGCAGGTGTTTTAATCTGTTTTTCATAATATTTTGTGAAACAACTCCTTTCCTAAAAAATAACACGCAGCAGAAAGAAAAAAATAAATAGGCAACGCGTTACATATAATCACGTTCATTATAACAGTTATAATAGAAAAATCAAGGAACGATAGAAAAACGTAAGAATGAAAACTTGTATAAAATAAGAATAAATGATATGATGAAAAACACGAAAAGAAGTAGTAAGAGGAAGGGAAAAATGAACAAAAAAGAATATAAAAAATGGTTGGGTCTGCTGTGTGCAATGATCGGACTCTGTGTAATCCTTTTGAGCGTTTTATTACTGGAGAATCCGGGAAACAGCAAACAGCCAGCACTCCTATCTGCAGATTGAAGCATCAGAAGAGCAGTTTCAGGACAAAACAGGATACATAGAGGTCCGTGAAATGGAACAACAGTTTATTGTTGATGAAAATGAACTGACAGAGTTTAATGTAATGTTTCGAAAACTTGAACAGCAGGCAGAGGAGCCTGTGCAGGTGGAACTTTTAAAAGCGACGGACAGAGAGCAGATCCAAAAATGGGAAATTGACGGAAATACGGTAGGGGATTACAGCTACCAGACATTTCATCTGAGTGTTCCACTGGAAGGAATTATGGGAGAAAAGTACATTATTCACGTAACAATCCCGGAAAATTCTGCTATTGTTCCGGCGGTGACGAATTATGAGGCTTATGGAGAACATGTAAAAACCGACGGGAATGACGAGACAGGGTGTATGGTTTTAACTTACAGGCAACAAATGCATTTTTAAAGAATATATATGCATGTGTGGGCGTAATTCTGTGTCTCTCGCTTGTCGCATTTGGGCTTCTGCTCATGCGAAAAGAAAAGAGAGTGGAGTGGTATTTTCTTGTTCTGGGACTCTTTATGGGAAGTATGTATATTGTACTTTTTCCACCCAATACGGCACCGGATGAGCACAGTCATATAGCAACAGCATATTATGATGCGAATAAGATACTGTTTCGAAATAGCGTGGACGAAGAAGGATATGTTCTGGTGCGAAAGACTGATGCACAGATTCAGGATAAAATGGCGATTTCACTGGCAGATGCTTCCTATTATTATAATCAGCTTCTTCAAAAAGGGGGACAGGAACCAGCTGCATTGAATCGAGGACCATTGGCTGCACCATTTGTTGCGCATCTGCCGCAGGCTGTCGGAATTGCAATCGGTTGGCTTTTCCATGCAAATGGTATGATTACATTGTATCTGGGAAAAATCACAGCATTGTTGTTTTATCTGCTATGTGTTTTCTGGGCAGTTCGTTTTATGCCATGGGGAAAGATGGTAATGGCGGTGATTGCGCTGTTTCCGATGAGTCTGGAGATTGCATCGTCGTATTCTTATGACTGTACGGTAAACGCACTCAGTTTTCTTTTCATCGGTTATACAATGTACCTGATTTATGAGAAGGAGAGGGTGACGTGGAAAGATTATGCATTTCTGACTGTTGTCGGAATGTGGATGGCACCGTGTAAACTGGTTTATATTTTTGTATGTGGAATCATCTTCCTGATACCATCGTCCAAATCAAATAATCCGCGCGGTGTACTTGCGGGAAAAATAGGGATTATAGTTGTGATTGGAATGGTTACAATGCTTCTGAGAGGGGCAGTTGTAGCAAACCTGACGTCTACTCCGGGAACAGGATATTCGGATATTGAAAGAGGATGGACTCTTGCCAGATTCTGGAAGATCCGGTAAACAGTATGGGTGTACTGTTTAATACGTATTTTGAACAGGGAGAGTATTATCTGGGAACAATTATAGGACAGTCGTTGGGATGGCTTCAGGTGAAAATTTCCTGGATAAATATTACAGGATTTCTGTTGTGTATGGTATTTGCTTTATTTACAGATAAAAAGGCGGATTACATGACGAATAAACAGAAAGTACTGGTTGGCATGCTGTCATTGATTATGATTGGCGGAGTAGTGCTGAGTATGTGGCTTGATTTTACACCGCCTCAATGGAAAAACGTAGCGGGAGTTCAGGGACGATATTTTTTGCCATTTTTGCCAATGTTGGTGCTGATGTTAAAGGGAAAACAGACACTTCGAGTGGAAAGATACAGCAAAAGAATCATGATTTCCATGTATATTCTGGAAATCCTTACAGTTTTTGATGTATGGAAAGCAATGATTGTGTAAATCTGTCTGTCAGGAAAAAATCGTTGGAGTTGAAGAATAAGAACGATGATGGTATAATAAAACATCATGGAAATCAAAATTGATTCACTGGATCAATTATTGATATGCAATGCAATAAAAACAGCAGTATCCTTTATCAGGGTACTGCTCGTTTGTGTTAAAAACCTGCTTGCAGGAAAGAATATTTTATTAAAGAGAGGATAAAAAAATGGGAAAAATTACAGTAGAAACATGTGAAATTGAAGGACTGAAAGTAATCACACCGACAGTGTTTGGCGATGAACGTGGATATTTTATGGAAACATATAATTATAATGATTATAAAGCAGCAGGCATCGATATGGAATTCGTACAGGATAACCAGTCAAGCTCCAAAAAAGGAGTTTTAAGAGGACTGCATTTTCAGATTAATTATCCCCAGGACAAACTGGTGCGGGTAGTTAGTGGGGAGGTCTTTGATGTGGCAGTGGATCTGCGCCCGGGTTCTGAAACATATGGAAAATGGTTTGGTGTTGTGCTGTCCGCAGAGAATAAAAAACAGTTCTTTATTCCAAAGAATTTTGCGCATGGATTTATCGTACTGTCCGAGTCCGCAGAATTTGCGTATAAATGTACCGATTTTTATCACCCAAACGATGAAGGCGGACTGAAATGGGATGACCCGGAGATTGGCGTAGAATGGCCGATGCCGGAAGGAATGACAAAAGAAGAACTGACCATCTCTGACAAGGATCAGAAGTGGGGAAGCTTTGCGGAGTACAAAAATCGATAAGAGGGAAATGAAATGGGAAGAAAGAAAAAGATTCTGGCCGGTATCTGCGTGTTGTGTTTACTGGTTTTAAATGTGCTGATCGTATGTCACAGAGGAAGTGTAGGCGGTAATTATGAGCTTCATCTTACGATGAACAGCGATAAGGAACAGGAGATTCAGGTCTATTACAGTGCGGCCGGAGAACTTTCAGAAAAATCAAGTCAGGTCAAGACGTATGATCAGGTTGGAGAAAGTCAGGAACTGATTTTTTCTGTTCCATTTCAGTTTAATATGGTGCGTCTGGATCTGGGCACGCAGCCGGGAACGTTCACGATTGAAAATGTTTATCTTGGATGTAAAGATACGAAAACAGAGATTCCGGAGATGACGAATCCGAAGCTGATCGAAGGTCAGCAACTGGAGAGCCTGGAAGCTAATGACGGAACATTAAAAATCTGGACGAATGGAACAGATCCTTATGTGTGGCTGCATCTGGATAAAGAAGAACTGTATCCGGTTCTCGAGAAAGATTATACACAGAAATTGTGGATCAAAAATATTCTGATGCTGTTACTGATTGACGGTGGAGCAGTGGTTGCGTTTGTTTTCCGGAAGAAAGTATTGACACTTCCAATCGAGCTTTTACAGAACAGAAAACTGATTATGAATCTGGCAAAGAATGACTTCAAAACGAAGTATGCAGGGTCATATCTTGGAATCGTATGGGCGTTTGTACAGCCAATCGTTACGATTCTGGTATATTGGTTTGTCTTTTCTGTCGGTCTGAAAGCAGGAAATGTATCGGATTATCCATTTGTTCTATATTTGGTATCTGGTATTGTGCCATGGTTCTTTTTCCAGGATGCATTGAATGGTGGAACCAATGCACTGATGGAATACAACTACCTGGTTAAAAAAGTAGTGTTTAAAATCAGTGTACTGCCGATCGTAAAGATGATTTCCGCTTTATTTGTACATGCCTTTTTCGTTGTGTTTTCACTGGTTTTATGCAGCCTGTATGGCTATACGCCGTCGCTGGCAACATTGCAGATCTTTTATTATTCGCTCTGCACATTTATGTTTACGCTGGGGCTGGTATATGCGACCAGTGCGATCGTTGTATTCTTCCGGGATCTGACACAGATCATCAGTATTTTCTTACAGGTAGGTATCTGGCTGACACCAATCATGTGGGATGTCAACATGCTGGCAAATTATCCGTGGCTGATCAAACTGTTCAAATTGAATCCGATGTATTATATTGTCACCGGATACCGTGATTCCATGCTGGGTCACGTATGGTTCTGGAATCACTGGGGATGGACCGTATACTTCTGGATCGTAACAGTAGTATTGTTTGCACTTGGTTCCTGGATCTTTAAGAGACTGAAACCACATTTTGCAGATGTACTTTAAGAGAAATCAAAGAGAGGTTTACAGATGTCAGAGATTGCAATTTCAGTGAATAACATCAGTAAGATGTATAAACTGTACGAGAATCCGATGGATCGGTTAAAAGAATCCCTCGGATTGACAAGAAAAAAAAGATATAAAGAACATTATGCTTTGAACAACGTAAGTTTCAGGTGAAAAAGGGGGAGACCGTGGGAATTATCGGAACGAATGGTTCCGGTAAATCCACGATTTTAAAAATTATCACCGGCGTACTGAATCCCACACAGGGAGAAGTGGTGGTGGATGGAAGAATCTCCGCGTTGCTGGAACTGGGAGCCGGATTCAACGGAGAGTATTCCGGTATCGAAAACGTGTATCTGAACGGTCAGATGATCGGATTCAGCAAAGAAGAGATCGATGCAAAACTGCAGGATATCCTGGATTTTGCAGATATCGGAGATTTTATACACCAACCGGTAAAAACGTATTCCAGTGGTATGTTTGTGCGATTGGCTTTTGCGGTAGCTATTAATATCGAACCGGAAATTCTGATCGTAGATGAAGCACTTTCCGTAGGAGATGTCTTTTTTCAGGCGAAATGTTACCGGAAGTTTGAAGAATTTAAAGAGATGGGAAAAACCATTCTTTTTGTAAGTCATGACCTGAGCAGCATCGGGAAATATTGTGACCGGGTTGTTCTGTTAAACAAAGGAGAAAAACTGGCAGAAGGCGATGCGAAAGAGATGGTCAATCTGTATCGTCGTGTTCTGGTGAACCAGTATGATGAACCAGGGGAACAGAACACTACGCAGGAAGAAACGCCAGAGGTACAAGAAGAAAAGAGTACGAAAGATCAGTTAAATCTGAATCCAAAAGTACTGGAATATGGAAGTAAATTAGCAGAAATTCAGGACTTTGCAATTCGTGATAAGTCCGGAATGGTTACGAATGTGATTGAAAAGGGAGAAGAATTTTCCGTGGATATGAAGATTCATTTTCATGAAACGATCCAGGAACCGATTTTTGCTTTCACGATCAAAGATCTGAAAGGAACGGAGATCACCGGAACCAATACGATGTATGAGAATACACCGGTAGGTACACAGAAGGCGGGAGAAACCAGACGGATCACCTTTACACAGAAGATGCCGTTAGAGGCCGGAGAATATATGTTGTGTCTGGGATGTACCGGTTACCGGGATGGCGATTTTACCGTATTCCACCGGTTGTATGATGTATGTATCTGACAGTCATTACGGATAAGAAAGCTGTCGGATATTTTGATCTGTTCTCAAAGGTCACGTTAAAGTAACTGAGGAGGAAAAGAATGGCAATACTGAACTTAGAGTATTATACGCAAAAAGATCTGTATTCAGATGGAGATATTGAAGAACAGATGCTTAAGATGGCAAAAGAAGGAGTAACCTGTGAGGAGCTTTCCAGTGAGCAGGTTTCTTTTCCTGTGATCTATCACTTCTCAGATCTGCGAGCAAATATACTGAACTGGTATCCGATCAAAAAATCGGACAGTGTTCTGGAGATCGGTGCGGGCTGTGGTGCAATCACAGGTACGCTCTGTGAAAAAGCAGGTCAGGTTACATCTGTGGAACTCTCGAAAAGAAGAGCACAGATCAATTATTACCTCAATGAGAAAAAAGATAATCTGACCATCATGGTGGGAAACCTCAATGACATGGATCTGGGGCAGCAGTATGACTATGTGGTAGTCAATGGAGTACTGGAATATGCCATGAGCTTTACAGAGGGCGATACACCGTATGAGACATTTTTAGGGAAAATGGGTTCTTACTTGAAAAATACAGGAAAATTGCTGATCGCAATTGAGAATAAGCTGGGAATGAAGTATTTTGCCGGGGCCCGGAAGATCATACGGACATTCCCTTCTTTGGAATCAATGGTTATCCGGAAAATCACAGTGTCAGAACATTTTCCAAAACAGAATTGCAGGAACTTGTGAAAAAAAGCGGATTTCCTTTTCAAAAATTTTATTACCCGTATCCGGATTATAAATTTCCAACGGAGATCTTTACGGATGCGTCACTGACCACCAATCATTATGGGAAAAATTATCCGATCTACACGGACAAAACCGTGGATCTGTTTTCAGAAAGCGCCGGTATCGAGGCAATGAAAAAAGAACAGATCGCGGACCGTTTTGTGAATTCTTTTCTTCTGGTTGCAGGAAAACAGGAACTTGAAGAAAAAGAAGAAATTCTATATGTAAAACTGAATCAGGGCCGCAGGAAAGAGTTTCGAACCCTGACCCAGCTGATACGGAAAGAGGAAAGTGTGTGGGCAGAGAAAAAACCACTGTGCCCGGAGGCAGAAAACTTTATAGCAGGACTGAAAAAAACAGGAGCGCAGAAACCAGGAAAAGGATTTCGTAATCTTCCGTGCAGATATGAGAATGGGGGAATCGTGTATCCGGTATTGAGCGGGAAAACACTTGAAGACAGAATTCGTGATCTTGTGGAGAAAGAACAGACAGATGAGATTCTGAGAACCCTGAAACATGTATATGAGCATGTGTTCGCACAGCGGAAAAAAGAACCGGAGTACCAGACGAAAGTTTTTAAGGAAGTGTTTGGAGAACATCCGGGCAAGGAATATTATGAATGCGTAAGTCCGGCAAACATTGATCTGATCTGTGCGAATATCTTTGAGTTCGGAGATGATTATGAAATCATTGACTATGAATGGACTTTTGACTTTCCAGTTCCGGTTGCCTTTATCATGTGGAGAATGATCCATGAACTGTATTACCGAATCCCGAAACTGGGCGCGCTGTATACACAGGACGATATGAATCACGAATTCGGTATAGAACCATCGGACAGCGAAATTTTCATGGCATGGACAATGCATTTTACTTATGAATATGTTGGCAGCGATTCGCTGGATGTATACCGGAAAGAGAGAATTCCGGTGGATTTGTCAGAAACTGTGCGCGCATGTCAGGAGAAAAAGCGATTTCGCAGCAAACTGTATTATGATACAGGTTCTGGACTGTCGGAAGAGAACAGTATTGAGACGGCGGTGGAATTGGATCGGGGAAGATTTCAGGTTACGTTTGATCTGCAGAAAGTAGAAAATATCTGCGGAATCCGCTGGAATCTGTTAAGTGATACATTCTGTGAGGTGAAAGTGGAAGTACTTGACTGCGGATGCCATGGGGAGTTAATTCCGTTTGGTATGCGGATCGACAAGGCGGCGGATGCGGTAGTGTTCCTGAATCTGGCAGGCGGATATTTTATCCATGTGACGGATCCGTCAGAATTGAAGAAAATTACAATTTCCGGTCAAATTCGTTTTCTGTCGCAGAAAGAGATCGCAGAAGAAATCCAACTGGAAGAGGATCGAAAAGAAGCGGTACGTCGGGAAGAAGAAAGAAAACTTCAGCAGCAGATACAAAAAGAAGAACGGATAGCAGCGAAAAAAGCCGAAGAAGAGAGAAGGCAGGAAGAACTTCGGGCAGCCATGGAATTTCAGCATCGACCGAAACAGAGAACAAAACGTCTGGTGAAGAAGATGCTTGGACGTCCTGTGGCCCCACTGGTTACAGAAAATCAACAGACAGAACAGCCGGTATCGAGCTGTGTGGGAAGTATCGACAGCTTCAGCTATGAAAATAATGTGCTGCAGATTATCGGCTGGGCATTTGACCGTGCGTACGCCATGGAGAACACGCATCTTGCTTTTTTACAGAACGGGGAAGTGGTGGCGGAAGAACCGATTACTGTAGTATATCGGAGCGATGTGGCAGCTGTTTTACAGATTCCGGAGGCAGAATCCTGTGGATTTTCCTGTGTGCTGGTGGTGCATTCACCAGTGGAAACGGAAGTGGCAGTTGTTTACGACACCGTAGACGGAGAAAAAGCATATCCGTTATGCAAGATCCTGCAGATCCGGGGTGTAATGAGATACAGGTGTATACCTGGAGGGACAGGAGAGCATCGGCAATATTCGATATTTTAAAGAACGTTATCTGGAAGAAACGCCGGTATTTGATGCGAAGATTCCTTCGGATGAAGTGATAGATATTATTATCCCGATTTATAATGGCTTACAGTATTTTGACAAGCTGTTTGCGGGGATTGAAAAGACAAAGATGAAATACCGTCTGATTCTAGTGGACGATCAGAGTCCGGATCCGGCAGTACGGGAATATCTGGAGCGATACGTGGCAGAACATGAGGGAACGGTTCTGCTTCGAAATGAGAAAAATATGGGATTCCTCCCGTCTGTAAACCGTGCCCTTGCAATTGCAGAGCATCATGTAGCACTGGTCAATACCGATGTGGAAGTGCCGGAGGGATGGCTGGAGAGACTGATGTGGCCGATCTTTACAAAAGAAAAAGTAGCATCCTCCACACCGTTTACGACCTGCGGAACCATCTGCAGCTTTCCTAATTTTTGTGAGGATAATGTCATTTTTGAAGGTATGCCATTATGGCAGATCGATGATGCTTTTCGCCAGATCCGTCCGCAGTATGCGACCATGCCGACAGGTATCGGTTTCTGTATGGGTATGAATCTGGAAGCAATCAGAGAAGTAGGTCTTCTGGATGAGGAGAACTTTGACAAAGGATACGGAGAAGAAAATGACTGGTGTCAGCGGGCGATCCAGGCAGGTTATACCAATGTACAGGTGGAGAATCTGTTTGTTTATCACAAACATGGCGGAAGTTTTTCTTCCGAAGAAAAATTACGGCTGCTAAAGAGCCATCTGGAGAGACTGGCGAAGAAACATCCGAATTATAACAGCGATACGGCAGCTTTCTGTCGGAGAGATCCGGCAAGAACGATCCGACTGTATGTGGAAACACAGCTGTTAAATCAGTTGCTGGATGTACCGACGATTGTTGCCTTTGATCATAACCTCGGCGGTGGTGCCACGGAATATCTGATTGAGAAACGTAAACTGGCACTGAAAGAAGGAAAACGTTTCCTGACTGTCCGGTTTGACATCGATAATATGCGCTATTATCTGGAATATGAATACAAAAAATATAAGGTTCAGTATTTTGCTAAAGATCTGGAGATGATCCTTGATGAGATTCCGAGAGTGGATGAAATCTGGATCAACGAACTGGTAACTTATCAGAAAATCTATCAGGTTCTGGATCAGATTCTTGAACTGAAAGAAAAACATCAGGCACATCTGAAGATGTTGCTTCATGACTTTTTCTTCATGTGTCCGGCGGTAAATCTGATGGATGCTCAGGGGAAATACTGTCATGGCGCGGATGCACAGATTTGTAACCAGTGTATCCCGGCAAACCGAAGCAATGCATGTCTGGACTATGAGTCCGGAACCGCATGGAGAACACACTGGAGGGAGTTTTTATCCCGGTGTGATGAGATTCTGGCATTCTCTGATGATACGGCACAGATATTTAAAAAGACCTATCCTTATCTGTATCAGTTACATGTGCTGCCACACAAACCGCATTATGTGACGGCACTGGATAAGAAGGTGAAGACGACCAGGACACTGAACATTGGTCTGCTCGGCGTGCTGTGTTATAAAAAAGGTCTGGATGTTGTCAAGGAGATGATAAAAGAGATCGAGATGCAGAACCTGAACATCCGAATGAAACTGATCGGGGTGTCGGATGAAGAAATCGACAGTCCGGTATTCTCCTGTACGGGAAGATATACCAGAGATGAACTTCCGAGACTGACGATGGAAGAAGATATTGACCTGTTCTTTATCCCATCCATCTGGCCGGAGACCTTCTCGTATACAACTTCAGAGATTATGTCCATGCATATGCCGGTTGCTGTATTCCCGATTGGTGCGCCGGTGGAGCGGGTAAAACATTACGAAAAAGGTCTGGTTCTGAAAGGAACAGATGCAAAGGCAGCACTGAAAGAATTACAGGAGTTTGCAGAACAGACACTGAAGTGTCAGAATATGCCTGTATGCGAAAAGAAGATTCTGTTTGTGGGTGAGGAAATTTCGTTTGCTTCCCGTTATCGGGTAGAACATTTCAGGGAACAGCTGCATTATCAGGGTTACGGATCGGATTTTTATCAGGTGGATGAGGTCGAAGATCTGGACTGGGATGCGTACCGGGCAGTTGTATGTTACCGTTGCAGCCGGGAAGATGTGGTGTGCAAGGTAGTGGAGCAGGCGAAAAAAACCGGATTAAACGTATATTATGACATTGACGATCTGATCTTTGATTACGAAAGAATCTCTTATCTGCATTTTCTGACAGGAAGTGAGTATAAAGATTTTAAAAAGACGACGGAACAGATTCATTCCTGTATGGAACTGTGTGATGGCTATTTTACCTCTACTGATACACTGGCGGGAGAGATCCGAAGAGAATTTCCGGGAAAACCAGTGGTAATCAACCGGAATTGTGCAAGCATGGAGATGCAGATTCTGTCCCATGACGCAGTAGAGCAGGTGGAAAAAGACCCGGAGCATATTTCCATCGGTTACTTCAGCGGATCGAAAACTCATGATCAGGACTTTGAGGTGGCGGAAGAAGCAATTCTGGAAGTGATGAAGGAACATCCGGAGGTACGGCTGAAGCTGGTTGGTGTACTCTCTGACAGAAAAATGGAAAAATTCGGAAATAAGGTGGAAAAACTTCCGTTTATGGACTGGAAACAGTTACCTTCTGTTATGGCAGGTATCGATATCAATCTGATGCCGCTGGAGGACAGTATCTTCCATTGTAGTAAGTCCGAAAACAAATGGATGGAAGCCGCACTGGTGAAAGTGCCATCAGTGATGAGCAGAAACCGGGAGATGGAAGGCGTGATCGAAAATGGTGTGGATGGCTGGCTTTGCAGTGACAAGGAGGAGTGGAAAAAAGCGCTCACAACGCTGATCGAGGAGAAGACAGCAGAGTACAGATGGGTGAAAAAGCCCATAAAAAAGTGATGTGTCAGTATGTAACTCAGAATACAGGAAAAGATGCAAGAGAGGAATTACTATGCAGCGAGAAGTATTCGTAGTAGAAAAAGAAAGATTTGATCTTTCAGATGAGAAAATCTATCATCTGCAGGGCACCTGGCCAAAGGAACATACCGCGGCAGCGGAACTGGACGGGAAATCACTGGAGGTAAATCTGAAGCAGCAGGAGCGCATCAGTGCCCTGGAACGATTTCAGGATCTGGATCTGGTGGATGCGATCCGTGTTCAGATGGAGATTGTACTTCCAGATAAGCTGGAACAGTATAAAAAGTTAGTGGTTTATGCGAAAGAGAACGGGAAAAAAGAGGTCTGGTTTTCAATTCCGGTAAAACAGCTGATCAGAAGACAGGGTATGCCTCAGTATTTCATTGAGAGTTCCGAAGTGGACCGGAAACTCGGCATCTGCCGGGTGCGTGGCTGGGCAGCTTATACGAAACCGCTAAAAGTTTATCTGGAGAATTCCCGCGGAAACAGAATTCCATGTGAGATCCAGCACCTGAAACGTGTCGATGTACAGAACCAGTATCCGGAGGCAGAGGTAGGAGAAAAATGTGGGTTCTTTTTTGAACTGCACTACCAGCAGCTGAAAGAATTTTATATTGTTTTTGAGGCAGGTTCGATACGGGTGAGAAGACAGATTCACCTGCAGCCGGTACAGCTTGCCGCAGAAAAGATGAATGAATACTGCAAAAAGGGCAGCCGTTATCTGAAACTGCACGGTCCGGCAGCACTTGCTCAAAAAGTGGTCGGAAAAGTGAAAAATAAAAATAAAGCAGCTGTGATCTATCAGAAATGGCTTCCGAAACATCTGCCAAGTAAAGCAGAACTGGAACACCAGCGAAAAGAACATTTTTCCTGGGAACCGACCTTCAGTGTGGTTGTACCGCTTTATAAAACACCTGAAAAATATCTCCGTGCGCTGGTGGAATCTCTGCAGGCGCAGACTTATGGCAAATGGGAACTCTGCCTGTCTGATGGAAGCGGTGCGGATTCTCCAATCCGGGAACTGTTAAAACAGTTACAGAAGGAAGAGAGCAGAATCAAAGTCATCGATCATCAGGAAAAGTTACAGATATCAGAAAATACGAATGCTGCGATCGAGGCGGCAACGGGTGAGTTTGTGGTATTTGCGGATCATGATGACGAACTGACGGCACATGCCCTGTATGAGTGTGTGAAAGTACTGAATGAGAAACCGGAAACAGAGGTTCTATATTCGGATGAAGATAAGATGACGATGGACGGACACAAGTTCTTCCAGCCACATTTCAAACCGGATTATAACGTGGATCTGCTGTGTACGGTCAATTATATTTGCCATTTGTTTGTGGCGAAGAAAACGTTGATTGATGAGGTCGGAATGTTACGCAGAGAGTTTGACGGAGCGCAGGATTATGACTTTATCTTCCGTTGTGTGGAACATGCGGGAGCGGAAAAAATCCATCATATTCCGAAGATCCTGTATCACTGGCGATGCCATGAAGATTCCACATCGGAGAATCCGGAGAGCAAGCTGTATGCATTTGATGCGGGACAACGGGCGGTGCAGGCGCATTATGACCGGATTGGTGTTAAAGTGGAAGTGAGCAAGGGAGAGTTCCTGGGACTCTACCGGACAAAATTCCTGCGGGATTATGACCCACTGATCTCGATCATTATTCCGAATAAAGATCATATTGATGATCTGAAACGGTGTATCGATTCAATCGAAGCAAAATCCACATATACCAATTATGAATATATTATCGTGGAGAACAACAGCGAAGAAAAAGAAACTTTTGCATATTACGAGCAGCTTGAAGCGGTTAATCCGAAAGTGCATGTGGTGTATTATAAAGGCCACTTTAATTATTCTGCCATCAATAATTTCGGTGTGCAGTATGCCAAAGGAGAGTATTTCCTGCTACTAAACAACGATACCGAGATCATCAACGACGATTGTTTGGAGGAACTGCTTGGTTACTGTACCAGAGAAGATGTGGGTGCTGTGGGTGCGAGACTGTATTACGAAGATGATACGATCCAGCATGCCGGCGTGGTCATAGGTTTCGGTGGAATCGCCGGACACTGTTTTGTACAGCAGAAGCGTGGATTTACCGGGTACTGCCACCGGATCATCTGTGCACAGGATTACAGTGCGGTGACTGCGGCTTGTATGATGGTAAAACGGGAAGCGTTTGAGAAGTCGGTGGTTTGAGTGAAGAACTGCAGGTGGCATTTAACGATATTGATTTCTGTATGAAACTTCGACAGGCAGGATATCTGATCGTGTACAATCCGTATGCGGAACTGTATCATTACGAATCCAAATCCCGAGGACTGGAAGATACTCCGGAGAAAGTGGCAAGATTCAATCAGGAAATTGCTACGTTTGAGAAACGCTGGCCCGATATCCTGAAGAACGGCGATCCGTTCTATAATCCGAACCTGACTCTGGACAGCCAGGATTTTTCACTGAAACGATTATAAATAACCAAAAAAGCGGGTGCATGGTGGAAATGTACCTGCTTTTTTAAAAGAAAGGTGGAAAAGATGAATATTAGAAAAGCTATGGGACAAGTACCAAGACATTATTCCGTACGGTGTCTTCGGCGTTCTGACAACGCTTGTTAATATTGTGAGCTATTGGATCTTTGCGCATCCGTTTGGCTTATCGGTTATGGTGAGTACTGTACTTGCATGGATTTTATCGGTTCTGTTTGCATATCTTACTAACAGAAAATGGGTATTTCACAGCGAAGCCAGTACAAGGGAAGAAATAGGGAAAGAGATAGTTTCGTTTTTCTCCTGTCGTCTGGCTACGGGAATACTGGACTGGGCATGTATGTTTATTTTTGCTGATCTGTGCGGATTCAATGACGTATTGATTAAATGTGCGGCAAATGTACTTGTAATCATCTTGAATTATGTGGCAAGCAAACTGGTTATTTTCAGGCATAAAGGGTGATGGAATGAAAAAAACAGTAAAAACAGTGAAAAAAGAATATGCAATATGGATTTTTGTACTTCTGGTTTTGGTATTTTATCTTTCCTGGGCGCTGGCGGCACCGTTCGATGCCTCACCGGATGAAAGTATGCGCTACCAGATCGTCGAATTTATTGTAAAGCATGGAACCTTGCCGGATGGACGGGATCCGGAGATACGGAATGCCAACTGGGGCATCTCCTATGCGTTTAATCCAATTCTTCCTTATATGGCAGGAGCAGTATTTGCAAAGGTTGTGCAGGTATTTACGGACAGTTTTCGGGCTACGGTGATTGCGGCGCGTATGGTGAATGTCCTTCTGGGATGCGGAACGGCATGGTTTACCTGGAAGATAGGAGAACTGTTATTTCGGAAAAAAGAGACAGGGAGGCTGTTTGCAGTTCTGGTGTGCTTTCTTCCGGGAACCTGTTTTCTGTTTTCTTATATCAATACGGATGGACTGGCACTTTTTACGACAGCTGGATCCTGTACTGCTGGTGCAGGGCGTGTAAGGAAGGCTGGACCTGAAAGTCTGTGTACAGATGGGAATTGCCATGGGATTGTGTATGTTGTCTTATTACAACGCATATGGATATCTTCTGATGAGCGCCGTATTTTTTGCAGGCTGCATGATGAAGTGTGGAGAGCAGAAATGGGACTGGCAGCAGCTGCTGAAGAAAGGCTGCCTGATGCTGGGAATCGTCTTTCTTGTGGCCGGATGGTGGTTTATCCGGAGCGGAATCCTGTATGACGGAGATTTTCTGGGAATGAAAACCTCTTCCATCTATGCGGAAAAATATGCGATCGATGAGTTAAAACCCTCCAATCGGGTGCTTCCGGTGAATATGGAAATGAGCGTTCTGGATATGATATGGTGGGTACCTGGAGAATGGCAGCATAACTGGCTGGTTACGGTACTGGTAAGCTTTGTGGGAACATTCGGACATCTTGATATTTTTATGCCATATCTGTGGAGTAAAGTGTATCTGATCGTGTTTGCAGTGGGAATTCTCGGAAACAGCTGGAGACTGCGTCGGGAATTTTGTCTGACCACGGAATTTGTAAAAAAAGAGAAAAAAGCCGATGCAGATGGAATTCTTATCACTGAGATATGGAGAAAAAACAGATGGTGGAATATGAGAAACTGGATGCATATCTGTATGGTGGGAGCTATGGTGATACCGGTTGGATTGCTGGTGTATTATGCTTATGCAAGTGATTTTCAGGCGCAGGGACGCTATATCATGCCGATGGCGCTTCCATTTTTCTATTTTGTGACACTGGGATATGAAAACTGGAGTGAAAAACTGATCAGAAATGAAAAAATAAGCATATGGATCTGTAGGATCGGACAGGGGACAGCAGCAATTTCTGCATTGCTGACGTATGTGCTGGTATATCGGGCGGCTTATTAAGAATAACTATAAAAAATGAGCTTATACAGGAAAATGATTTCTGTATAAGCTCATTTTTTGTGCTTATTTTGTTTTTGGATAGTCAGGCATCTGGTTACGATAAAGGACTTCTTTTCCATCCAAAGACGGGATGGTCATAGAAGTGAAAAATTCATCGGTAACCTGATCCAGTTTTTTTCTGGACGGACAGGAGATATAGTACAGTGCCACATAAGGATTCGGTCCGTGAGCAATGACAGATTCTCCTTCGTGATAAAAAATCCATGGCTTTTCTACCGCAGAATGAGATGCCAGTTTCTGCGGAACGGAAAGATCACGAATCTGTAACAGGCGTCCCTGAAAATACAGGACAGCTCCGTGGCAAATCGGTTTTCGTGGATCGTGCTGATCCAGCATCTGTTCCAGTGAGGGAACATCATACAGGTAATTTAACAGCAGATCCTCGATGGAGAACCCGTATACCATATCGGTCAGTTCGTGTTCGTAGCCGAAGAATCGGGCTGCAATCTCACAGACCTGGATGCCGTTTTCCGGTTTCCAGAAAAACTGCATGGATAACGCCCCCTCTTTCTGCCCGGTTTTGTCGGCGTAGCACTGTAAAAGATCGGTTGCCGGAGTAACCACCTGTTCATACAGGCAGGATGGATAGACATTTCGGGTGCTGATCGGGATCTCACCCGGTCCGATGTCCGTCTTTTCGCGATCTGCGATGCTGATTACATGGACTTTTCCTTTATGTACCCAGGTCATCATATTGAATTCGTAACCGTCGTTATATTCTTCTACGAGAATCTCAGGAAGATCGGTGAAAGAAGCGGTCTCAGTGATTGCCTGTTTCAGTTCTTCAAGATTGTGTACCACATAGATGCCGCGGGAGCCGTATTTATCCAGTGGTTTTGTCACCAGAGGAAAATGCAGGTGAGCGATCAGCTCCGGATCCAATCCGGAAGTGGGGATTTTTGCAAAACCAGGGGAGGGAAGACCGAGTTCTTCGAGCAGTCCCCGGGTGGCGGATTTGTCACGATACCAGGGAAGCTGTTCCGGGTTCAGATAGCAGGGAAGACCTGCTTTTGCGGAAATCTTCACCATACATTCCAGCAGAAGATCGGAAAACGAGGTGAGAATTCCGTCCACCTGTTTTTCTTTACAAAGGGCGGCGATCCGGTCCGTATCGGTAACCGGGATCACATAAGATTCGTCTGCAAAGGCACGTGCCGGACCGTCCGGGTATCCGTCACAAACGATGGTATAGATGCCCCGGGCTCTGGCTTTCTGCACCAGCTGTTCAAATTCCCCGAGGTTCCGAGAATCAGTAAACGTTTATTCATAATAATCCTTTCTTCTAGAGCGTGTCTGAAAAAGGCTTTTCGCAAACTGGGGTTTGCAGATTGCGAAAATGATTTTTCAGACACGTTCTAAGGTTCCAGTGCATGGATCACGTCTGCGATTCGCTGCATCTCTTCGTTTCCGTAACGCTGGTCGCAGGGGAGCGGGAGAATGTCTGCCGCCCACTGATATTCGTAAGATTCGGGTGCACAGTCCCGGATCACGTTGGACCAGTTGGTTGGAACAAAGATTTTTTCTTTCGCCAGGGCTTTCCGCAGTGCAATTCCGTTTTTATGATAATAAGGATAGGCGAAGGGTCCGTCCGGTGTCACGCGGGTAAAAGGTGAATCGGAGGGAAGCAGTTCTTTCAGAAATCTGTAATTTTCATTCCGTTTCTGACGGATCTGTTCGTAGTCGATGGCTTTTAACAGATTCTGTGTCAGGCGGGACATAGTGAGAATCTTCATATGATGATAGGTCGCAGCGTTGTCTAACATTTTCTGATAATACGTTCCGGCATCTTTTTCGAAACGGCCGAGAATATGTCCCATACGTTCCGCAGAGACATCCTGCTCTTTTCCGGTAGTGAGCGTGGCATCTGTGGAAAGATAGGCACCGTCACTCAGCCCGAAAAATTTGCGACAGGAATACAGAGTATCCACGCCGGGAAGCGGATGCTGAAAAAAGGCGTGGGTGTGATCCACGATAATATTTTTATAGTATTTTTTATAATAAAGAATCTTTTCATCCGTCAGCTGCCCGTAATAATTGACCAGATAGAGGTATTCTCCTGGATGAAGGGAAAGGTCGGGAGAAAGAGCCGGCGTAAGATCCTCATTCAGCAAATAGAAGTTCACGTGGATTCCCTGCCTCAAGCAGGTATCAATTACGGAGTCACAAAGGAAAAACGGAAGATAGAGCGTTTCAATCTTCCGGGATTCCAGCAGCCAGCAGAGGCTGTACGCCCAAGATTCACTTTTACAAGATCAGGATAGTATTCTTTCCCGTGGAAAACTTCCAGTTCCAGATATCCTCCAATTTCCTGTTTCATACAATCCTCCTGTCAGACATCTTTTCTACGGATGACATAATGCGGCATTTTCTTGGATTCGTTCAGAATATTCATCAGATAAATCCCCATGATTCCAATGGAAAGCAGGGTGATACCGAAAAATGCCAGCAGTACGAGCATCAGGGAAGTCCAGCCTTCCACGGAAATACCGTAGAGGAAATAGCGGATCAGGAAAAAGATTCCAAGTGCCACACTGACCAGAAAACTGCAGATGCCGAGATCACGTACTAAAAGCAGCGGGAATGCTGAGTGGGAAGTGATATCGTAAAGCAGGTCTCTGACCAGACGGCGGAAAGAATAACCGCTTTTTCCGTAGGCTCTTGCATCATGATGCACCGGTACATTGATGATACGGTTGGAACTTAACACCAGAAGATTGCCGATCTGCGGAAGATAGGTGTTTGTCTGCAACATGGCTTCCACGAGGAAACGGCGGATCAGACGAAAACTGGTGATCTGCAGATTCGGGTCTTTTCCAAGCATTTTGGAGGTGGCCCAGACAGAAACTTTGGTTCCGAGACGGCGGATCGGTCCGTGCTTTCTGCCTTCATAGCTGGCGATGATGACATCCACATCGTCCCGCTCTCTGATGGTGTTGATCAGCTTCGGGATCTCTTCCGGGGGATGCTGAAGATCATCATCCATGGTAATGATGAAATCTCCCTCCGCATGAGAGAATCCACACAGAAGAGCCGGATGCTGTCCGAAGTTTCTAGCCATCTGGATGATCTTCACACGGGGATCTTTCTGTCGAAGTTCTTCCATGATCTGGTAGGATCGGTCTTTGGAACCATCATCCACAAGGATCAGTTCAAAGGGTTCCTGCACGGTTTCACGGAAGACTTTCTCGAGACGTGTATAAAGTTCCGTTAAGGTATGTTCCGAATTATATACCGGAACAACAACAGAATATAAACTCATAGTATCTTGTATTTCCTTTCTTAAAGGGTTGTGTTCTGTGCTTCATCATATCATTTTCAATCCTTTATTTCAAGGTTTTCCGGGGAAACGGCTCGCCTTGACAATGGATTTTACAACAGATATAATGGTGCAAGATCAACGCAGAAAAAAAGTGGGGAGGAACAGTTTTGCAGTACAGAGAATACGATACGGAAATATTGAATCGAATCAAGGATGTGGAAAAACAGATTTTATGCAAATATATCGAAATCTGCGAAAAATACCATCTGCGTTATTTTGTGGCGTTCGGGACACTTCTCGGAACGGTGCGGCATAAAGGATTTATTCCCTGGGACGATGATATTGATGTGGGAATGCCGAGAGAAGACTATGAGAGATTCCTTCAGATTGCACAGAAAGAATGCGGGGAAGAGTATTTTCTTCAGACTGTGGATACGGATCCGGAATATCATCTGTATTTTGCAAAACTACGCATGAATCGCACTCGTTTTGTGGAAAACAGTCTGCAAAAGGCGGGAAGCGTTACCGGGTTCTATATTGATATCTTTCCGTATGATGAGATTTCTGATGATGAAGAAGAGATGGAAAAACAGCTAAACCGGGCGGTACGATGGGGGATGATTTTGAGTATATATAAAGTCAAAGAGCCGCAGATCGGTCAGTACGGACCGGCAAAGGATTTTGTGATGCGATCCATCTGGCATATTCTGCATGGGGGAATGCATCTTTGCGGGATTTCTGCCAAGATGGTCTGGAAAAAGTGCAATCAGGCATTTATGAAGAAACCGGAGAAAGGAAGTTCCCGGATGACAACGTTTGCAGCAGACGCAAAAAAATGGATTATTGAGAAAAAAGAGATGGAACAGCTGGTAGAGGTGCCGTTTGAGGATATCACCGTGAAGATTCCATGTGGATATGATGCCATCCTTACCAGATGCTACGGAGATTATATGAAACTTCCGGATGAAAAAGACAGGGTAAATCATATGCCTGTAGAGATTCAGTTTCCGGGAGAAGAGGTAATGACATTTGGAAAATAAAGAAACTATCAGAGTATCGGTGATTGTTCCGGTCTATAATGCAGAACGCTATCTTCGCAGATGCCTGGATTCAATCTTACAGCAGTCCCTTGAGAAAATTGAGATCCTTGCGGTAGATGACGGAAGTAAAGATCACTCGGCTGATATACTGAAAGAATATGAGAAAAATTATCCGGATAAGATTCATGCAATCTATCAGGAAAATCAGGGACAGTCAGCGGCGCGAAACCATGCACTGGCGATGGCATCCGGAGAGTTCGTGGCGTTTGTGGACAGTGACGATTACATAGGACAAGATTTTCTGAAGAAAATGTATGATACCGCTATAGAGCAGAAGTCAGATATGGTCATGTGTAATTATACCAAGGTGACGGAGCAGGGCGAGATCATTCAGAAGTATGAGATCAATTATCAGGAAAAAGGGATTCGGATTCCGTCGTATCTTTGCTGTAACCGTCTGGTTCGAAGACAGTTGTTTGACACCTGGAAGATCCGTTTCCGGGAAGGTGTGATCTGTGAGGACATTCCGCTGATTTTAAAACTGGAAGCCGTTGCCGCCAACATTCAGACCATTGAGGACGGAGAATATTATTACCGTGCGAATCCTCAGTCGACAACTTCGACGATCAAAAACCGGAAACTGGAGATGTGGCAGCTGCCTTTTGGAGAATTGCGGGATGCCATTGCATTCTGTACAGATAAAGAGCATCCGATGGATCCACTGAAACTGGAATTTTTTATCAGCAGGATCATGACGAGTCTGTTGTTTGATACGGGAAGAGGATGCCGCAAAGAGGTGAAGGACGGGATGTGCCGGGAAGTACAGGAAATCATGGAAACCTGTTTCCCGCGATGCTATAAAAATCCCTACATAAAAGTGGGATATTTTCACCAGCTTCCGGCGGTACAAAAGATCGGACCGTGGATCTTTGTGTGTGCACTCCGGGTGCACGGACTGAAACTTCTGGCAAAACTGGTAGGCTGAACAAGAAGGAAAAAAATGGAAGAAAAAAAAAGTATCAATACAAAAGAGTATTATCTGGAACTCGGCGGGAAGTATGGTATATTTGATCACGCAGTGGTTGATCAGTGTACTGGTGGTCCGGCTGTCTGGAGTGGAAACAGCGGGAATCCTTACCCTTGCCATGTCGGTTAACAATGTATTTTACAGCATCGCTATGCAGGGGATCCGCAATTATCAGGTATCGGATATGAAAGAAAAATATACCTCCGGTATCTATGTGAGCAGCCGTCTGATCATCTGTATCCTTTCATTCTTGGTCTGCGTGGGTTATGCACTGATTGCCGGATACAGCTACGGATCGAGTCTGTGTATCGTTGCATACTGCCTGTTTAAGATGGCGGAGGCGTTCTACGATGTCTATGCCGGAATCTGTCAGAAAAAATGGCGGATGGACTGGATCGGAAAGTCCTGGATGGTGAAAGGAATCCTTTCATTTGTGGGATTTGTGGCGGTACTGGCAGTGACACAGAGTCTGCTGGCAGCCATTCTTGCTATGGCACTGGTTTCCTGGCTGGTGATCTTTTTGTATGATATTCCTCGGGCAAAGAAGCTGGATACCATAAAGATCCATCTGAAAGAGAAAAAAAATATAACACTGATGGCAGAATGCTTTCCGCTGTTATGTTACCAGACTATGTCATCGGTCATTCCGACGATCCCGCGTCTGGTCATGGAAAAACTTCTGGGAGGTGCAGCACTCGGTATCTATGGGTCAGTCGCAGCACCCACAATGATCGTTCAGATGGGAGCATCCTATGTATTTAACCCGTTTATCACGCTGTTTGCCGAACAGTACAGCAGTGGAAATATCCGGGATTTCTGGAAAACCTTTCGCAAATGTATGGCAGCAATTTTGCTGATCAGTGTTGTCGCTCTGGGAGGAGGAAAGATCTTCGGACACTGGGGGCTGGAACTTTTGTACGGGGATGAGGTGGCAGCGCATGAAGATCTGCTGCTTCCACTTATAGGCTGTACGATTCTGACTGCCATCGTGTGGTTTTTATGTGCACTGCTTACGGTAGTAAGAGAAATCAAAGGACTGGTTATATGCAATGTGATCATACTTCCGGTCAGCTATTTTGGTGCGTATTTGCTGATACAGCAATATGGAATGCAGGGCGGAAGTATTTCTCTGGCAGTGAGTTATCTGATTGAAATCGGCGCACTCTGGTTCTGGCTGTTACGGAAGATCAAACAAAGAGGAAAAACAACATATGGAACAATAAGAAAAAGTGCCTGTTACGAGGCACTTTTTTGCCTGTAATGCATATCAATAATTGCCAGTGGCCCCAAGTTGATTGTAAGTGTAAATTGCAATAGAAAAGTATTCTTGAAGCGAAAGTATAAGAATGGTATAATAAGATGATATGGTATCGCTCGTAAAGACGATATACAAAAAGAATAAAAGGAAAAAACAATGGAAAAAGTAAAGAATTACATACAGCTTCACCTGAATATTCTGCTGTTTTCCCTGACCAGCGTATTTTCAAAGATGGCATCCGTGCAGTATAACCGGCACGGGCTGGGAAGTATCTGGCTTTATGTGTTCCTGGCACTGATGATCGGAAACTGCGGAATCTATGCCATTGCATGGCAGCAGGTGATAAAGAAGTTTTCCTTGTCCACAGCGTATGCCAACAAGAGTGTGTACCTGTTGTGGTCGCAGATCTGGGCAGTGGTGATCTTTCATGAAATCTGTCGGTACGGAATATTATCGGTATCCTGGTAGTTCTCACCGGCGTATGGGTGGTGCAGCGCTATGAATAGAATGTTTATGTTACTGATGCTGGCAGGCACATTTTTTACTGCCATCTCCCAGGTACTCTTAAAACAGAGTGCCAATAAAAATACAGCAATCCGCTGCTGGAATATCTGAACTGGCGGGTGATCGTGGCGTACGGGATCTTTTTCGGCGTATTGCTTCTGAACACCTGGTGTTATACAAAAGTAGATATGCGGTTTGGACCGGTGATCGATACGGCTGCGTATGTATTTGTTCTGATCTTTTCAAGAGTGATCCTGAACGAAAAGATCACAAAAGGAAAACTTGTGGGAAACTGCTGATCATAGCAGGAATTTTGATTTATACGATGTGAGATGATACAAGAGTCAAAAGTACGGAACAATCCGATATCAAAGCAAAACAATAACAGGAGTGAGAAGAGTGAGAATCAGTTTTAACCGCCCACCGTTTGTGGGAAAAGAAACAGAATATATTAAAGAAGCCGTAGAAAAAAACGGTATGATCTGCGGAGACGGTCCATTTACCAAAAAATGTTCCCAGTGGATGAAGGACAGGTTTCAGACAAAAAACGTATTGCTGACAACTTCCTGTACCCATGCACTGGAGATGGCAGCGTTTCTGGCGGATATTCAGCCGGGAGATGAAGTGATCATGCCGTCGTATACCTTTGTATCCACCGCGGATGCCTTTGTTTTACGGGGAGCCACCTGCGTGTTTGTGGACATCCGTCCGGATACCATGAACATTGATGAGACAAAAATTGAGGAAGCAATTACAGAAAAGACCAAAGCAATCGTGCCGGTTCATTATGCAGGCGTCAGCTGTGCAATGGATGAGATCATGGCAATTGCGAAAAAATATAACCTGAAAGTGGTGGAAGATGCCGCGCAGGGAGTAAATGCTTTTTATAAAGGAAAAGCACTGGGAACAATCGGTGATTTTGGCTGCTACAGTTTCCATGAGACAAAGAATTATTCCATGGGAGAGGGCGGTGCGATTCTCTTTCAGGATGACAGATACCTGGAACCTGCAGAAATCTTACGGGAAAAGGGAACAAACCGCAGCCAGTATTTCCGTGGACAGATTGATAAATATACCTGGGTGGGCTATGGATCGTCCTATCTGCCAAGCGATATGAATGCCGCTTATCTGTGGGCGCAGCTGGAAGAGGCAGACAAGATCAATGATAAGAGATTGTCCATCTGGAACTTCTATCACGAAGAACTGAAAGAACTGGAAGACAAAGGGGTGCTGGAACGCCCGTATATTCCGGAGTATGCCACACACAATGCCCACATGTATTACATCAAAGTAAAAGATCTGAGGGTGCGTACAAAGCTTCTGGCTTATCTGAAAGAGCGTGGGATCCTGAGTGTTTTCCATTATGTTCCACTGCACTCTGCAACAGCCGGAAAGAAGTTTGGACGGTTCCATGGCGAGGATGTTTACACGACAAAAGAGAGCGAACGGCTGTGTCGTCTGCCGATGTACTACAGTCTGTCCCTGGAAGAAGCAGCGGAAGTGGTAAAAGCACTAAAAGAATTTTCGGAGTATGAGACGATAGAAGACAGGTAGCTATTCAGAGGGCAAACTGTTAACCGGGAAGACACTGGACAGTTACGAAAGCAGATAAGAGGCAACAGAAAGGAGTATCGATGAGTTCAGGAAACTGGATGCGTTATCTCAAAAAGATAAAACCGTATACGATAAAAAAGGGGATTCGCTATCTGAAACATTACGGACCGAAAGAGTTCTGGGTGCGTCTGTGTGAGCGGATGGAGCCGGAAGAAGTGCCTTATGGTCCATGGTTTGAGAATCACAAACCTTCGGAAAAAGAACTGGAAGGGCAGAGAAGGAAACAGTGGAAAAAACAGCCACTGATCAGTGTGGTTGTCCCGGCATATAAAACACCGGCGAAATTCCTGCGGGAAATGATAGAATCACTGGAGGTGCAGACCTATACAAACTGGGAACTGTGTATCGCCAATGCAAGCCCCGAGGATGTAGCGATGTCGGAAGTACTCCGGGAATACACCTCGAAAGATGCCAGAGTAAAAGTGGAGAATCTGAAAGAAAATCTCGGAATCGCGGAAAATACGAACGCAGCGATGGAGATGGCATCCGGAGAATATACCGGTCTGCTTGACCATGACGATCTGCTGGCACCACAGGCACTGTACCGGATCGTGGAGGCACTGAATCAGAGCAGAGAAGAGCCGGATGTCTTTTATTCGGATGAAGATAAAGTAACGACGGATCTGAGCGAACATTTTCAGCCACATTTCAAACCGGATTTTAATGTGGATCTGTTAAGATCCAATAATTATATTACACATTTCTTCGTGGTGAGAACCAGTCTGATCCGTCAGGTGGGCGGGTTCCGCAGAGAGTATGACGGGGCACAGGATTATGATTTCATCTTCCGTTGCACAGAGGCTGCGAAGAAGATCTGTCATATCCCGGAGGTGCTGTATCACTGGCGGACGCATCAGCATCCACGGCGGATAATCCGGCAAGCAAGATGTATGCGTTTGAGGCGGGAAAGAGAGCTATTGAAGCACATCTGAAACGACAGGGTGTGGAGGGAACCGTGAGTCATACGAAAGATCTTGGTTTCTATCAGGTGGAATATCCGGTGCAGGGAACCCCGCTGGTGTCTGTCCTGATCCCGAATAAAGATCAGAAAGATACGTTGAAACACTGTCTGGATTCGGTATTTTCCAAAACTACATATTGCAATTACGAAGTAATCATCATAGAAAACAACAGCCAGGAGAAAGAAACCTGGGAATATTATGAAGAACTGAAAAAACGGAATAACGTAAAAATTGTGATCTGGGAATCCGGATTTAATTATTCAGCCATCAATAATTTCGGAGAAAAATCGGCTTCCGGAGAGTATCTGCTGTTTTTGAATAATGATGTGGAAGTGATCAATCCTCACTGGATGGAAGAAATGCTGGGGAACTGCCAACGGAAAGAAGTGGGTATCGTGGGAGCAAAACTGTATTACCCGGACGATACGATCCAGCATGCTGGAACAATCATCGGAATCGGCGGGATCGCCGGTCATGCATTCTTAAATATGCCACGTTCGAGAAGTGGGTATCTTCACAAAGCATCTTTGCAGATGGATCTGAGCGCAGTGACTGCCGCATGTATGATGATGAAGCGAACTGTTTTTGAAAGTCTGGATGGATTTGAAGAAGCACTGACAGTGGCGTTTAACGAGTGGATCTTTGCCTGCGGTGCGTGAGAGCAGGATATCTTGTGGTCTATAATCCGAGGGTGGAATTATATCATTACGAATCCAAATCCAGAGGATCGGAGGACAGTGAAGACAAAGTGCGCCGGTTCCAGCAGGAGATAGAATTTATGCGGACCAGATGGATCGATTTGTTAAAGCAGGGAGATCCTTATTATAATAAAAACCTTACGTTGAGCAAATGGAATTATTCGCTGCGTGCGTAAGGAAGGAGATACCATGAAGAAGATAACTGTTGTGATTCCTAATTTTAATGGGATACAGTATGTAGAACGTTGTCTGGACAGTTTGAAACGACAGACTTTTTTCTGAATTCGATGTGATATTTGTGGACAATGGTTCCGTAGATGGGAGCAGAGAACTGACAGAAGAAAAATATCCATGGGTACGGGTAATTGCACTTGCGGAAAATACTGGTTTTTGTAAAGCAGTGAATATCGGAATTGAAGCAACACAGACACCATATGTAGTACTGTTAAATAATGATACCGAGGCAGAGCCGATTTTCTGCTGGAACTGTATCGGGGAATTGAAAGGAAAAAGAATGCTTTTTCTGCAGCTGCTCGGATGCTGCAGTTTCATGATCGGGGAAAGATAGACGATGCCGGAAATTATTATAACTGCCTTGGCTGGGCGTTTGCGCTTGGAAAAGGAAAATCGGAAGAAAAATACAAAAAAGAGCGGAAAATATTTGCTTCCTGTGGCGGAGCTGCTATTTATCGGACAAAACTGGTAAAGCAGCTGGGAGGATTTGATGAGGAACATTTTGCGTATCTTGAGGATATTGATCTTGGATATCGGGCACAGATAGCAGGGTATGAAAACTGGTATTTGCCGAAGGCAGGGGTGTATCACGTGGGAAGCGGAACTTCAGGATCACGCTATAATCAGTTTAAAATCAGATATTCTTCCAGAAATAATGTTTATATGCTTTATAAAAATATGCCATTGCTCCAGATTTTACTGAATCTGCCTTTTCTGGTGCTGGGATTCACTGTGAAACTTATATTCTTTGCTTCAAAGAAATATGGGCGGGAATATGCAGCAGGGATTAAAAATGGTTTTTCACTGTGTAAAAAAGATAAAAAAGTACCGTTTTTTTGGAAAAATCTTCCTAATTACGGGAAGATTCAATTGCAGTTGTGGATCAATGTGATACGGAGATTTGACGTTACTGTTCACTGGTAATATCCCGCGAATTTATGCGATTAGCATAAATTCTGTGCATCGCGCAGCGTGTTGCTGGGCACGGAGTGAACAGTAACGATTTGGCTGAAAGAAACATTGGAGAACGTAAGTTTTGTTGACAGGAAAATATATCCTGACTATAATATGTAAGAAAAGTGTAAGCTAATTAACAAAATGTTTGGTTGTGGTTTTGTATATTGCGTATTATAGTAATATGGTAAATACAAAACATACCAGAAATACTAAAAGGTGAAAAATATTGATTAAAGATAATCAGAAGTACTTTAATCGTATGCATGTAGTGATTGATGCTGTTGTGATCATTGTTTCTTATCTGCTGGCATGGACATTAAAATTCGTGGGTCCCTTTTCAGTAGATGCGGTCAGAAGTTTATCTTTTGAATGGTATATGACAGCGCTGGTTGGAATCGTACCGGTTTATCTGATCCTGTATTATGCGTTTAATCTGTATACACCGAAACGGGTGCAGGGACGCAGACTGGAATTTTCTAATATTGTAAAAGCCAATACGGTGGGAATATTGTTGATCATCGGGTGCATTTATGTGTGGCTCAAAGAAATCAACTTTTCCGTGATATGTTGTTTTTCTTCTATTTTATAAATATGTTCCTGGAAGATTGGTCCGTATCACGATTCGTTATCTGTTGCGGGATATCCGTAAACGAGGTTTGAATCAGAAGCATATCCTGTTGGTTGGTTACAGTAAGGCAGCAGAAGCATATATTGACCGGATACTTGAAAATCCACAGTGGGGATATCAGATCCGTGGAATCCTCGATGATAATGTGGAAGCCGGAACTATGTACGCGGAATTAAAGTGCTTGGAAGAATCGCAAATCTGATGGTGATCCTGCCGGAAAACAGGCTGGACGAGATTGCAATCACTTTGGGACTGAGTGAATATTACCGGCTGCAGGAAATTGTAGCAATGTGTGAAAAGTCAGGAGTACACACAAAGTTTATTCCTGATTACAATAATATCATTCCGACAAAACCATATACAGAAGATTTACTGGGACTTCCGGTCATCAATATCCGTTATGTACCGCTGACCAATACGTTCAATGCAGTGGTAAAACGGCTAATGGATATTTTCGGATCGATCGTTGCAATTATTCTGTTTTCTCCGATAATGTTGTTTGCTGTGATCATGATCAAGCTGACTTCTCCGGGACCGCTGATATACAAACAGGAGCGGGTGGGACTGCATAATCATACATTTATGATGTATAAGTTCCGTTCAATGGAAGTACAGTCGAAGGAAAGTGAAAAGAAGGCATGGACCGTCAAAAACGATCCAAGGGTAACCGGAATCGGGAAGCTGATGCGACGGACGAGTATCGATGAGCTGCCACAGCTGTTTAACATTCTCAAAGGAGATATGAGTCTGGTGGGACCGAGACCGGAACGGCCGTTTTTTGTGGAAAAATTCCGGGAAGAGATCCCGAGATATATGGTAAAACATCAGGTACGTCCGGGTCTTACCGGCTGGGCGCAGGTCAATGGCTACAGAGGAAATACATCCATTCGGAAACGAATAGATTATGATCTGTATTATATTGAAAACTGGTCTGTCGGACTGGATGTAAAAATTATTTTGCTGACGTTTTTTAAAGGCTTTATTAACAAGAACGCATATTAGGAAGAGGGTCTGCAAGATAGGAAAACAAAGGAATAAGGAGTAAATACATGGCGAAAAAGAAAAACCTGACGGACAGACAGAAAAGAATCCGACGCAGACGCCGGAAAAGTACGATGAGCAGAGTAGTGTTTGCGCTGGAAATTATCATTCTGGTCGTTCTGATGGGCGGACTGTTTGTATATGCGAAACTCGGAAATATGAATTATGAAGACCTGAATTTTGAAAATGTGGATGTTAATCAAAGTGTGGAAGAAAATCAGGTTATGAAAGGTTATACAAGTATTGCACTGGTTGGGCTTGACAGTAGAGAAGGAGAACTGGATGGTGATGTCAACAGTGATACGATGATCATTGCGAGTATCAATAACGATACCAAAAAGGTAAAACTGGTTTCTATATACCGTGATACGTATCTTCGGGTTGGAAGTAATTCGGACGGCGAAAATGTATACAATAAGGCAAATTCTGCGTTCTGTACAGGTGGTCCGGAAAAAATGATGACCATGATGAATAAGAATCTTGATCTTAATATTGTTGACTATGTAACGGTTGATTTTAAAGGTGTTGCAGAGGCGGTGGAACTGCTTGGCGGTATCGATGTTGATCTGAAAGAAGAGGAGATTGAACATCTGAACAATTATTGTGTAGAGACGTCAGAAGTTACCGGTATGGATTATACACCACTGAAAAAGGTTGCCGGAGTTCATCATCTGAACGGAGTACAGACTGTAGCGTATGCGCGAATTCGTTATACAGCGGGAAACGATTTCAGACGTGCGGCAAGACAGAGAGAGGTTATATATAAGATCGTAGAAAAGGCAAAGAATTCCAGTATCAGTACTCTTAGCAAAGTTCTGGATAAAGTGTTCCCACTGATCAAAACCTCGCTGACGAAACCGGAGATTTTGCAGATGGGAATGAGTATGCTCTCCTATGATATTGAAGATCAGACAGGTTTCCCATTTGATCATTTATATGGAGGGGTAGTAGAAGACGCAATGGACGGGCTTGACTGTGTACTTCCGATTACTTTGGAATCTAATGTAATTAAACTGCATGAATTTCTGTATCCGGAAGACAGTTATGTTCCTTCGGATGAGGTGAAAACATACAGTCAGAAAATTATAGAAATCAGTGGATTTGGAGAAGAATCCAGACTGGATCATTCGGAGGATGGTTCACTGGCAGCTTATCATGAATCGGATACAGAGTCTGCGAATCCGGCAGAGAGCTCTGCAGATCCGCAGGAAGAAAGCCAGACAGATGCAACAGATGATACACAGGGATATGATGATTCTTCCCTGGAACAGTAAACCTCGGGGGATACGAAAGAGGGAGGGAAACCTATGTCTAAAAAACAGCCGTTGACCAGAAGACAGAAGAGATTATTAAAGAAAAGAAGACGCAGAAGAATTCTTTTCGGAATCGAGATTGTTATTCTGCTGATTCTGATTGCAGGTGTTTTTATATATGCAAAACTTGGCAAGATGAATTTTACGAGTCTTGATTTCAGCAAGATTGGAGTTAATTCCGGCGTCAGCAATAATAAAGTTATGAAAGGTTATACGACCATCGGCCTGGTGGGTCTGGATAATCGCAGTACTAAATTAAAATCCGGTAACAGTGATACTATGATTATTGCAAGTATCAATAATGATACCAAGAAAGTGAAACTGGTTTCCGTATATCGTGATACATATCTGCGGATTGGCGAAGATTCGGAAGGAAATGGTCAGTATAGCAAAGCGAATGCTGCATATGCAAAAGGCGGTGCCGAACAGTTCCTGAATATGCTCAATACCAATCTGGATTTGAATGTGACAGATTTTGTAAGCGTAGATTTTCAGGCGGTTGCGGAAGCCGTGGAACTGCTTGGCGGAATCGATGTGGAACTGAAAGAAGAAGAAGTGGTTCATCTGAATAATTATTGTGTGGAAACATCAAAAGTAACAGGTATGGATTATACGCCACTTAAAAAAACAGCAGGCGTACATCATCTGAATGGTGTGCAGACAGTAGCATATGCACGAATCAGATATACAGCAGGAAATGATTTCGTCGTGCGGCAAGACAGAGAGAAGTTATCTATAAAATCGTAGAGAAAGCGAAAAATGCAGATGTCGCTACATTGAGTAAAATTCTAGATAAAGTATTTCCAAATATCTATACATCTTTTTCAAAAGCAGAAATTCTGCAGATGGGAATGAGTATGTTATCCTATGATATTGAAGATCAAACTGGTTTTCCATTTGATCATCTGTATGGACAGCGTGTGAAAGATGCGGTTGGAATTGATGTAGTACTTCCGGTCACATTGGAATCAAATGTGATCAAACTGCATGAATTCCTGTATCCGGAAGACAGTTATACACCTTCCGAAGAAGTGAAGGCATATAGCCAGCGAATTGTGGATAAGAGCGGATTTGGAGAAGAGTCAAGACTGGATCATTCGGAAGATGGCTCTCTTGCAGCTTATCGTGAGAGTGATACGGAGTAAGAAGAAAAAATGGAAAATAAAGAACTGTCGTGAAAAGTGCGACAGTTCTTTTCACATATATAGAAAATGGAGCAGATTATGGAAAAGAAAACGGTAGATGTGATTATCCCGGCTTATCGTCCGGGAGAAGGGTGGAAACAGATGCTGCGCGGACTGGAAGGACAGACCTGGTCGGTACACCGTCTGATCGTGATGAATACAGGAAAGGAAAACTGGAAAGAAGCTTATGAGAAAACGACGATTCCGATGGAAGTGCACCATCTGACCAGAGAGGAATTCGATCATGGAAAGACAAGGGATCAGGCGGCGCGGATGAGCCGGGCAGATTATCTGCTGTTTATGACTCAGGATGCATTGCCGGAAGACTGCCATCTGATCGAAAAGCTGGTGGAGGCGATGGAACGGGATGAAAAAATCGGAGCTGCCTATGCCAGACAGCTGCCACGGGAGGACTGCCGGCTGATGGAACAGTATACGAGACAGTTTAATTATCCGGAGGAAAGCCGGGTGAAATGGCTGGCAGACCTGCCGGAACTCGGTATCAAGACGTATTTTTGTTCCAATGTGTGTGCAATGTACAGACGGGAGCTGTATCTGCAGTTGGGTGGTTTTGTACAGAAGGCCATTTTTAATGAAGATATGATCTTTGCAGGAGAACTGATCCAAAAGGGATATGGAGTGGCTTATGCGGCAGAGGCAAAGGTGGTACATTCCCACAATTATTCGGCAATCCAGCAGTTTCACCGGAACTTTGATCTGGCGGTTTCACAGGCAGACCATCCGGAAGTTTTTTGCCGGGATCCGATCGGAAGGAGAGGGGATCCGTCTGGTGAAAAAAACCGCCGGATGGCTCTGCAGACAGGGAAAACCATGGATGGTGATCCAGCTGGTATGGCAGAGCGGCTGGAAATATCTGGGCTATCTTCTGGGAAAGAGATATCAGAAGCTTCCAAAGTGGGTGATCCCTCGCTGTACGATGAATCCGAAATATTGGGAATAAGCGGGAAAGTTCACAGTTTTAACACAATTTTCGAATATGATAAACAGATACAAAAAACGTGAAAAAGAATGTGAAGACATATAAAGGACAGGGAGAAAAACGATGAATGATGAATGGAAAATGCCGGGAACAGAACAGGAAGAAAATCAGCAGCCGGTCGGTGAAGAATCTGAAGTGACAGAGGCGACAGCTGTAAAAGAACCGGAAGCAGGGGAAACCGCAGAAGCAATGCCGGAGGCGACAGAAAGTCAGGAGCCTGAAGTATCGGAGCGGGTGGAAGTGACAGAAACGACGGAAGAAGCAGCGACAAACGGTGACGGGCAGGTTGCAAAAACAGAGGAAGAAAAACCGAGATATCCGTGGGAAGCAGTGCTGGGAAAAGAGCAGAAGAAAGAACAGCCGGCGGATGTGACGGATACTCCGGTACAGCCACAGGAACAGCCGGTGCAGCAGAGTGGTGCACAGCCGGAGAATTCGCGGGAAGCAGCTTCTTATCACTGGGTAAATCCGGATTATCAGAAACGCCAGAACGGAGCGGACGGCGGGGAACGTGCCAGCCAGAATACGTATGAGAATCAGAATTACCGGGAGGATGTCAGCGGGACAGCGGATACACAAAATTACACAGAGACAGCAGCCGAATCACAGGATAACGGAGGCTGGGGACAGCCGGTCGGTGGAAATCATACAACAAAAGAGATGGAAGACAGCAGTTCTTCCGGACAGACGACCGGGGGCTATCAGAATGGTAACTGGGGCTGTGCGGGAAACAGTCAGAATAACCAGAATACACAAAATGGCGGAGCGTATCAGAGTGGGAATTCCTGGACGAGCCGGGAACAGAGTACGCAGAACGGTCCGGTGACCGGTCAGAGAAAGTATGGAAATTATACGTATTACCAGCCACAGCAGGATCCGAATCAACCACAGGACCACAGAAAACCGGGCGGAACAGGAAAAAAAGTAATAGTAACGCTTGGTCTGGCGGTACTTTTTGGTGTAGTTGTAGGCGGTATCATCATCGGATCCAGTATGATCGTGCATAAAGAAATTAAAAATGAGAAGAAAACAGAGTATCAGCTTCCGACCACGGAACTGCCACAGCAGGAGAATGCTGACGGGGACAGTAACAGTGCAGCAGGAAGCGGAAGTGATGCAACGGAGGAAGTAAGCGCAGGCACAACGGGAGAATACACCGTTGCACAGGTGGCAAAAAGTTGTATGCCGTCTGTTGTATCTATTACGAATGCGTCTGTAAAAACGGTACAGGATTTCTTTGGCGGCGTGCAGCAGTACCCGAGTGAGAGTTCCGGTTCCGGTATCATTGTAGGACAGAATGACAGTGAGATCCTGGTAGCAACGAATAATCATGTAGTAGCTGATGCAGATACTATTACGGTCGCTTTTGATGATGATGCGGTGTATGAAGCTCAGGTCAAGGGAACGGATTCCGACAACGATCTGGCGGTAGTCGCTGTGAAAATTTCGGATATGAGTGAAGATACTCTGAAATCCATTAAAGTAGTAAGCATCGGCAATTCCGATGAGCTGGAAATCGGGGAACAGGTAGTTGCCATTGGTAATGCACTGGGATATGGACAGTCCGTAACTTCCGGATGGATCAGTGCGGTGGATCGTGAAGTAACCGACGAAGACGGAAAGACAACCGGGAAACTGATCCAGACAGACGCAGCAATCAATCCCGGCAACAGCGGTGGGGCACTGCTGAATATGCAGGGAGAACTGATTGGTATCAACTCTGCGAAAGCGGCAGCCACCGAAGTAGAAGGAATGGGTTATGCGATTCCGGTATCTGTGGCACAGCCAATCCTGGATGAACTGATGAACCGCGAGACAAGATATAAGGCGGATGAAGATCATGCGGGTTATATCGGTGTGACTTGTCTGAATGTAGATTCTACTTCTGCACAGACTTACGGTATCCCACTGGGTGCCTTTGTAGATTCTGTGGAAGAGGGCGGACCGGCACAGACAGCAGGTATCCAGAAAGGTGACGTGATTGTCAAATTTGACGGTATGACGGTTTCCGGTAGTTCGGATCTGGTTGGAAAACTGGAGTATTATCAGGCAGGAGAGACTGTGGAGGTTGTGATCAGCCGGGCACAGAACGGGGAGTATCAGGAGCAGACGGTTTCGGTTACTCTTGGAAAGAAGAGTGAGATGAAGCAGGCGGATCCCCAGCAGGGTAAGTAAGTGAATAAGTAGTATCATAGACGGACGCGGCAGGGGTTCCCGTCAGAGTCCGGCAACGTGGGCAGAGCAACTTTAAGCTAAGTCCTAAGAAGAACTAAATGCCAGTTCGCGGAGAGCCGCTCACTGTCAAGTTCTTCTAAGGACTGGATCTTAAAGCTTGCTCTAAACGCCCACAAAGTGTTGCCGGACTGGCGGGAACCCCTGCCGCTGTGTGTTAACGGTGGGAGAAAGTTGAAATATGGTGGGAATGGCAGGAAATAAAAGGAATGAAGGGATAGAACTTATTCAGAGGGGGGAACAGAAGGAAAATAGGGGGAGACAGGCTGAAAGCTGTGTTTAGAAAAAGTTTACTTGAGGGCAAGAAGATTCTGTTTTATAATATAGGGTAAGTAACCGGAAGTACATAGGAGTGACAGGTGGTTTCGGGGACAGTGTCTCATAAAATGTGGGATGAGAAAGGGATAAACGGATGTCAGAAGACAAGGATTTACTGGAAAAAGAAAAGCAGGGGCGGGAGGCTTCTGATGAAAATATGAAGGAAGATGAATACGAAAAAGTCTGTTTCCTGTGTCGGAGACCGGAGAGCAAGACAGGACCGATGATCACGCTTCCTCAGAATATACATATTTGTACGGAATGTATGCAGAAAAGTTTTGATACCATGAATAACAGCAATATGAATTACGGGGAGCTGATGAGCCACATGCCCAATATCAGCATGATGGATCTGTCGAGTATTCCGAATCAGGTATCAGAGAAACAGAGAGTGAAGAAGAAAAAGAAAACGGAAGAAAAGAAACAGGAATTTACCATGAAGGATGTTCCGCCGCCACATAAGATCAAAGAAAAACTGGATGAATATGTGATCGGTCAGGAACATGCGAAAAAGGTGATTTCGGTTGGTGTGTACAATCACTATAAACGAGTACTCAGCGCAGAGCAGAAAAATGGTGAAGTAGAGATTGCAAAGTCCAATATGTTGATGATCGGACCGACCGGAAGTGGTAAGACTTATCTGGTGCAGACGCTGGCGAAACTGCTGGATGTGCCACTTGCTATCACGGATGCGACTTCGCTGACGGAAGCAGGTTATATCGGTGATGATATCGAAAGCGTAGTTTCCAAACTACTTGCGGCAGCAGACAATGATGTGGAGCGGGCAGAGCATGGAATTATCTTTATCGATGAGATCGATAAGATTGCAAAAAAGAAGAATACGAACCAGAGAGATGTCAGTGGTGAGGCAGTACAGCAGGGGATGTTAAAGCTTCTCGAGGGCAGTGATGTGGAAGTGCCGGTGGGAGCGAACAGTAAAAATGCCATGGTACCACTGACTACAGTGAATACCAGCAATATTTTATTTATCTGTGGCGGTGCATTCCCGGATCTGGAGGAAATCATCAAAGAACGGTTAAACAAAAAGGCAGCAATTGGTTTTCAGGCGGATCTGAAAGATAAATATGACAATGATAAAAATCTGTTGAATAAGGTAACGGTGGAGGATCTGAGAATGTTCGGTATGGTACCGGAATTTCTTGGAAGACTGCCGATCATTTTCACATTGCAGGGACTCGATGAAGACATGCTGGTGAAGATTCTTAAAGAGCCACGCAATGCAATCCTGAAACAGTATGAAAAACTACTGGAGATGGACGAAGTCAAACTGGAATTTGAAGAAAATGCGCTGCGTGCAATCGCAAAAAAAGCACTGGAAAAAGATACCGGTGCGAGAGCACTGCGGGCGATTCTGGAAGAATACATGCTGGATATCATGTATGAGATTCCGAAAGATGACAGCATCGGAGAGGTGATCATCACCGAAGAGTATATCGAACACATCGGTGGTCCGAAGATCCTTCTGAGAGGACAGGAACCGCTGTTGTTGCAGTAAAAAGGATACAAATGGGGTTAATATGCAAGGAGGTATGACTTATGAACGAAGATTTATTTGGAAGCATCAAACAGACGATCACAGAGACCGCAGGAGCTGTGGGAAAGAAAACAGAGGAATTTGTTGAGACACAGAAGATGCGAAACAAAGTGCGGACACTGCAAAGAGAAATTCGGAAAAAATATGCGGATGTCGGTGAAATTGTGTATAAGCGCTATGTAGACGGAGATACCATGGATGAAGAACTGACCGGTCACTGTGAAGTGGTGATGGGTCTGCAGAAAGAACTGGCAGAGTGTAAAGAGAGCATGGCTGCAAAACAGGGAAAAAATGTATGCCCTGCCTGTGGAATCTCCAATCCGAAAGATGCCGTATTCTGCATGTACTGCGGTACGGAACTTCCGGGGGAAGAGGAAGAAAAAGAAGAGGAATGGTTTACCCAGGGACCGGTAGAGGAGACGGAAGACCAGGAAGAGAAAGAAGGCGAAGAGCCGGAAACAGAAGTTGAAGAAGAAACCGAAGACCCCCAGGAAGAAACAGCGCCGGAACAGGATGCAGAGCAGGAAGTATGGGATGCCTGTGCACAGAAGGAGGACGGCGATGAAGAGTGAAGAAAAACTGGATCAGTGTTATGAGGCAGTGAAAGATCAGCTCCCATTTGTACCGAAACTGGCGCTGATCCTCGGATCCGGTCTGGGGGATTATGCAGAACATGTAATAGTGGAAAAAACCATTCCATATGAGAGCATCGAAGGATTTCCACGGTCTACGGTAGCCGGACATAAAGGGCAGTTCGTATTTGCAAAGGTAGAAGGTGTACCGACCGTTATGATGCAGGGACGGGTACACTATTATGAAGGCTATCCGATGCAGGATGTGGTACTTCCGGTACGTCTTATGAAGAAAATGGGTGCAGAGATCCTGTTTCTGACCAATGCAGCCGGTGGTGTCAATGAGAACTTCCATGCCGGGGATCTGATGATGATCACCGATCAGATTTCAAGTTTTGTACCGTCTCCGCTGATCGGAGCCAACAGAGAAGATCTGGGACCGCGTTTTCCGGATATGAGTGAGATTTACCGGAGGGAGTATCGGAAGATCATCCGGGAGAGCAGCAAAGCGTTGAACATTGATCTTCAGGAAGGAACGTATCTGCAGTTTACCGGTCCGGCGTATGAGTCTCCGGCAGAGATCCGCATGGTACGGACACTGGGGGCAGATGCAGTGGGAATGAGTACCGCGTGTGAAGCTGTCGCAGCCAACCATATGGGAATGAAGATCCTGGGAATTTCCTTTATTTCGAATCTGGCAGCCGGCATGAGTACACAGCCGCTGTCCCACAAAGAGGTGCAGGAAGCCGCCGATCTTGCCGCACCGAAATTTCGTGTGCTGGTAACGGAAGTGATCCGAAGAATCGGTGAACATGAAAAGTCAGAATAGTATAGAAAAGGGGAGAAAAACGGAAGTTTTTCGCCCTTTTTTCGGTTATGATGAGAGTATCTGGTGTTTGGCAAAAACACAAAATGATAAATGTAAAAGGGAGAGATAAAACTATGGAAAAAAGATGGTGGAAAGAAAGTATCGTATATCAGATTTATCCGAGAAGTTTTAAGGACAGCAACGGAGATGGAATCGGTGATCTGAACGGTATCACAGAAAAGATGGATTATCTGGAAAAACTGGGAGTGAATGTCGTATGGTTATCACCGGTATACCAGTCTCCGAATGATGATAATGGATACGATATCAGCGATTATCGTGCGATCATGACCGAGTTCGGAACCATGGAAGATTTTGACCGGATGCTGGCAGCAGCACATGAGCATGGAATTAAAATCGTCATGGATCTGGTAGTCAACCATACCTCCGATGAACATCCATGGTTTATAGAGAGTAGAAAGTCTAAAGACAATCCATATCGTGACTATTATATCTGGAGAGATGGAAAAGATGGAAAGGAACCGAATAACTGGGGCTCCTGTTTCTCCGGGCCGGCATGGGATTATGATGAAGAAACGGATATGTATTATCTGCATCTGTTTTCGAAAAAACAGCCGGATCTGAACTGGGATAATCCAAAAGTCCGGGAAGAAGTATTTGACATGATGAACTGGTGGCTGGAAAAAGGAGTAGATGGATTCCGTATGGATGTTATCAGTCTGATTTCCAAACAGCCGGATCTGCCGGATGGAAAGCCGGGAATTAATGGATACGCAAGCTTTAATGAGCCGGCAAACGGTCCTCATGTCCATGAATATCTGCAGGAGATGCGTGAAAAAGTATTAAACAATGCGGATACCATTACCGTAGGCGAGTGTTCCGGTGTGACTCTGGAAGAAGCTAAAAAATACGCAAGAAGCGATGAAAAAGAGCTGAATATGGTATTCCAGTTTGAACACATGGATGTGGATGCTGATGCGGATAACAAATGGACCGATAAAAAGATGGATCTGTGCGAGATGAAAGCTGTTCTGACCAAATGGCAGAAAGGTCTGGAGGATATTGCCTGGAACAGTCTGTTCTGGGAAAATCACGATCAGCCACGTTCGGTATCCAGATATGCCGATGATTCCGCAAAATATCATGATGTATCTGCAAAGATGCTGGCAACTTGTATTCACATGATGCAGGGAACTCCTTATGTATATCAGGGAGAAGAACTTGGCATGACGAACGTTCCGTTCACATCGATCGATCAGTTCCGTGATCTGGACAGCATCAATGCTTACAGAGAACTGGTAGAAGAGCAGCATGTATTTACCGCGGAAGAAATGATGCGTTATCTGTGCCGCAAGAGCCGCGACAATGCGAGAACACCGTTCCAGTGGGATGACAGTGCTTATGCAGGATTTTCCACTGTAGAACCATGGATCATGGTCAATCCGAACTATAAAGAGATCAATGCGAAGAAACAGGTCGACGATCCGGAATCTGTATTTAATTATTACAGAAAGCTGATCGCACTGCGAAAAGAAAAAGAGATCATCGTATACGGAACTTATGATCTGTTATTGCCGGAATCCGAAGAAATCTATATGTATACAAGAACATTGGGAGAGGAAAAACTGTTGGTGGTATGTAACTTCAGTGAAAAAGAAGTAGCAGTAGAGATTCCGGAGGAATTCCGCAAGGGAAGTTATCTGATCGCAAACTATCCGGAAGGAGAAATCAAAGAACAGATGACGATTCGCCCGTATGAAGCATTTGTGCTTGAAAAATAAAAGGAAACTGTGAGGGTATTGAACAGTTATAATAAGAGATGAAAGAAAAGGTCGCTGTGTTTACAGAAAAATGTGAATGCAGCGATCTTTTTACGATTGTAGAAAATAAATATAGAACAGAAGTCAGTCTGTACAAAGACAAAAAAATAGTGCAGGAAGCGGGACTTGAACCCGCACGATATTGCTACCACAGGCACCTGAAGCCTGCGCGTCTGCCAATTCCGCCATTCCTGCACAACCTTTATTATGAAGTTTTGTTGCATCTCAACAACATAATGTACTATACATGAAAAAACACTGGTTGTCAACAGCTTTTTTGAAAAAACATAGAAAAATATAGAAAATAGAGAACTTTTATGAAATGCGTAATTGAATAATGTATTCTGACGATTCGCGGAAATTAACTGTAAAAACATTTTCTGACAGGAAACAGACAAACAAATATCGGTAACTAACACAAGTAATAGTGAAAATTGTTTTTATATTGTTTAATATAATTATAGAGAAGGTAAGGTCAATCATAGAAAAAGTTTTGCAAAAACGAAGGGAGGAAGCTTTATGATGTGGAAAAAAGTTATTAGCATGCTGCTGGTCGCAGCTATGCTGGCGATGCTATAGGCTGTGGAAAGGACGGAAACAAGGATAAAGACACAACTTCAGGAGTAGAAACGACAGATATCGGAGACGATTCTGCAGAAACGGATGCTCCGCCAAAAACACCGGTACCAAAGGAGGACAAAGAAACCAAAGAATCAGATAAAGACACGGATACCGAGAACGAAACAGATTTCTCGGACGATGATTATGAACCGGCACAGGTTACGAAAAAAGAATATGAAAGTATGTCTGCTCAGGATCTGATAGATCGTATCAAAGACGTGAAAAATATCACAGAAGACGAAGCACTGGCACTCTATTCTACATATGCTTATACAAACTATACAGAAGACTTTTATGGCAGAGAAGAAAATATTACCGATGAGGCTTTCAAAATCCTCAAGGATGATGGATGCAAGATTCCATATACCACAACAATCAGGGATAACATGCTCCACAGTGAAAATGCCAACGTTCGCGCCTATGCATTCACCACGATCGGAGGCCTGTTTGGCACAAGCAGTGAGGAAGAAAAGATGGCAGAAGAAGTACTGGCCAAGGAAACAGAACCTGTAGTATTATTTGCCGCTTTAAGAAGTCTAGGAGGTGCCGTGAGCAATCCGGCGGTTGCAGAGTTCGTTTTGAATATGACCGAGCACGAGAATGCCAATGTCCGGAAACAGGCAGCCCTTGCTATAGGATCTGAATGGGCTATGGGTATTGACGGCATGGTAGATGCCATTCTCAAACTGATGGGGGATGAGGATGAGGAAGTAAGAACGTGTGCATATAAGTATGCCGGAAGACTTCACGATGACCGGGTGATCGATCCGCTGGAGAAGTTCTGAAGGACAGCAGTCTGGTTCGGTTCCACGATGCGTGCATCACTTCCCTGACCTATATGTGGTATGATTACCCAAGCCATAGATATACCAATGAAAGGGCATATCGCATAACGATAGATTATCTGTCACAGAAGCCACGCAACGGAGATATTCCATATTGGACAACGGTTGGCGCATTCAGAAGTGCTTCCAGCATGGGCACCAGCTATGAAGATTGGAAGAAAGAAGCCACCTATTTTGATGAGGCAGAAATTAATAACCTGATGCTGGATATCGTAGCGGATCAGGATGCAGACAGAAGAGGAAGAGAAATCGCAATGAAATATATCATGGAGCGTGGAGACGATGCTTCAAAAGAAGGCTTAAAGAATATCATGGAAAATATGACCGAGGATGATCCGGGGCAGTTCCTGATGTCCCACACCTATGAAGCTTTGATAAATAAAGAGTAACTATTCAGTAGCCACTGTCCCGCGAGGTGTTTTGGCATGAATACACCAAAATCCCATCACCAAAGGTGATTTTAAATGAATTTTGAATCGTAACTGTGAAGGTACTGAACGGTTACAATAAAGAATAACAGATTACCACATGGGCAATCTGTTCGCAGTACATCGGGAGGGTTCATCCCTCCCGATCTATCTTAGGTGCGCTCGAAATCTTTTATAAAGGGGGAAACATGTGTGAAAAATAAAAATATATTGCTCAGAGCCCTTCTTACAGGAATGCTCTGCATTACATCGCTGATCATATTTACCGGATGTATTGACAAGAAAGACGGAGACGGCATGGTAAATGGAAGAACGGTGGATGGAGAACTCCCGGAGAATGGGGATGCCGAACCGGTTCCCATCAAAGCCAACAAGGCCGGAAAACCGGAAATAAAAGACAGTTCCATTACAGAGAAACCGGAACGGCCGGAAGAACCGGAGACTACTTCAAAACCGGAAAAGAAAGAAGAAACAGAAGAACAGAAAGCAGAGAAATCTCTGGAAGCTTTCCGCCAGAGCATGGAAGGAACCCTTCAGAACTTTGGAGTGGCCTTTCTTGGAGAAGTGGACGAATCCTATGCAGACCGGATACCGGAATGGATCGAAGAAAATTTCCCGGATCTTTCGGAGAAATATCCGTTTGTAAAGATGATTCCTGAAGAAAGAATCATTGGAAACGAAATCGGACAGCTGTTTTGCGTTGTTCCGAGAAGCGGTGATGATCCGGTGGAGATCATAGAACAGAGGATGAACTTTGAGACTTTTGAGATGGATGAAGTAGGGCAGTTGTATTCCTCCGAGACGGGAGAACCATATCTTGTGATGTGTAACGGAGTGGGAGGATATGCTACGGCTATGATCTCCATGGGAACAGAAGCCGGCTACCAGGCAGACTGGTATCCCATGATGGATATGCTTGGACGCGTGGCAATCCCTGTTACCGAGTCGGATGAGCCCCAGGCTAAGGATTTTACGGATTATGCCGCCTGCGGTGCCAGCAGATTTGGAGGATGGTACGGAGGTGTCAGTATGGAGCTGAAAGAAAAGGATCTGGCAGATACTAGCTGGGAACTTCAGATAGCGATGGGAAGTACAGATAGTTATGGAAACTATTTTCTGGAATTCCGAAAAGGCGGGAAATTACATATTTCCTGGTGTGAAAGAGAATATGGCGTGGACGAAGAGAACTACGATGATACAGAAACAGAGGCTTATGAAGGAACCTGGAGCTGTTCCCAGGAGAAGGGGAGGACGTATCTGACAATGGAGGCGACACGAACCGGTGGCGAATGGTATCAGAAGGGTGAAGATCCGGTTAGCTGGTCAGAAACATTCTGTGTGTATTCTGTATACAGCGGCTCGGGACTGCTTCTGGAAAATGAGACGGAAAACGCCAGCATGCCGTCCAATCAAAATGATACACAGCTTCTGGAGGCCATCAGGACCTATGGATAATGTTTCGAGAAACCGACATGATAAAGATTCAGAGAGTATATAAAGAATGGAAGGAGGGATAGCGATGAGTAGTGTAAAAAATGGTAAGAAGAAAGATATAAAAATTATTCTATTGGGTATTCTGGTGGGACTTGTTGTGTGTGGTGCAGGAATTTATGGTGTGGTCTCAAGCCGGATAGCAAGCCATGAGTATAAAAACAGTACGGATATTCGAGAGGTTTCGGCTGTTGTCGGATATTGCAGAGAAGTCGTAAATAAAGACAAGGATGAAGATGGATATCATCGTGAAAGAGAATTACGGGAATACAGGGTGAAAGTCACTTTTGAGATCGAAGGAGAAACCTACCAAGACAGAGACACCGTATACTGCCGGAACGATGAGGAGATCAATACAGGGGACGAGATCGACGTGGAAGTTTACAGAACGTCAAAAGGAAAATATAAGATTGCGCCGGACAGAGATCCCTTGGAATTCTTGTTCTGCTGTGCAGCTATTATCCTTGGAGCAGGTTTTGCAGCGATCTTCATAGCCGAGATGTTCAAGAAAGAACCGGAAAACAGTGAAGAATCAGAAAAAAAGAAAAATAAGGATAAAAATAGAAATAGATAACATGAAATGGGAGGCGACATATGGGACTATCAGATGCAACGTGGTTTGCTGCAACAGTTGCCATTTTGTTAGGAATTTATATCGGTGAACGGATACTGGATATCGATTTTTCTGTTTTCTGGCAAAAAACCGGAAAAAGGGGAAAATAAAAAGAATGATGGAACAACGCGGCGATACCACTCTTCAAAAGTCAGGGATACGCCGTGATATAAGGAAAGCCTTCGAGAGAATCCTGATCCCCCTTGAAAAAGCAGATAAAAACAGACTTCCCTCAAGAATGGATATGACTTTTCGGAAAAATATCGTAAGACAGATTGATCGACTGAATCAGCAGAAGCTGTGCCGTGAGATTCTGATGACAGACGTGGAAACTCAGCCGGACAATGATTTTGAACGCTGGAACAATGATGGACGAGAATGGAGAGAATCTATTATCAAGTGCAGTGCTCTGGAACGCCTGATTTCCACTGAAGATGGGAAAATCCGTTATGAGAATTATCGAAAACATACCTATCTTCGGATCCTTCAGTCTCGGCATATCCGAAACTCAGATCGTGTCCAGAAGAAAAAAAGTTATTATTCCACCGTACAGAAAATCATCTGTCCATCCTGTGGAGCGTCGGTGGAACTGACCGGTCAGCAGGTGGTCTGTGAGTACTGCGGAGGTGTGATCCGAAGCGAGTTTTATGACTGGCAGACGGAAAGATTTGAGGTATATGAGCGAATAGGAACAAATCTTCGGCGTGCATTGCTTTTGACAGGGGCTATGGGAATCGTGTATGTCTGCGTATTTTTGTGCCTGTATATGATCGAGGATACAGAAGTTTCCCTGACAGCCGGTGTTGGTGCAGCTCTTCTGGTTTTTGTGCTGATCCTGGTATCCAATCAGTTTTTCCGAAACAGACAGGAAAAGATGGCGGACTCCATAGTAAGATACTCGGAGAATTATCTCAGGTCCTGTATCGGTGATGCCATTTATAACGAAACAGAATCGGATGAACTGATGGATTATGGAATCGGAAATATCACGTTAAAGAAAGTGGTCAACACAGAAGATATTACAAAAATAAAAGTAAAAGTCTGTGCAAGCGAGACCTATTTGCCAGATAGAAGAAATCCATATACGAAAAAAGTGAAGCGAACACTTATCATGCAAAGAGCCCGTTACCCGGAAAGAAGAAGAGAAGACGGCGTTTTCTTCATGGAGACAGAATGTCCATCCTGTGGAGCCAACTTTGTACCGGATGAAAATCATTGCTGCTCCTTTTGTGGATACAGCCTGAAGAGTGACAATGCCAAATGGGTTTTGATAAAATAGAAGAAAAAAATAGTGCAGGAAGCGGGACTTGAACCCGCACGATATTGCTACCACAGGCACCTGAAGCCTGCGCGTCTGCCAATTCCGCCATTCCTGCACAACTTTTAATTATGAAATTCTGTATGTCTTATCGACAAAATATACTATACATGAAATTGTTGAAGTTGTCAACACTTTTCTGATAAAAAAGACAATTTATGTTAGGAATACGTGGACAGGAATCCGGAAAGGATATTGTGTGAAAAGTTGTATTATCTGGACCAAGGGAAGGGTAAGATAGATAGAAACATGAGAGAACAGAGCTGCATAAAAAAATAGTGCAGGAAGCGGGACTTGAACCCGCACGATATTGCTACCACAGGCACCTGAAGCCTGCGCGTCTGCCAATTCCGCCATTCCTGCACAACTTTTAATTATGAAATTGTTTGCCGCTTCGTCAGCGACAAGTGATACTATACAGTATAAAACACGAAGTGTCAATACTTTTTTATAAAAAAAGATTAAAAAATATTTCTCCCGCAGAAAGCGACACTTTTCTAAAATAGAGTATTGAAATGAAAAAGACTTTGTGGTAAAATTTCTAAGATTACGCAAGGGGGAGTGATTTCACGGGAAATTTCTCCCTTTTTATGCGGAAAAAGATATAAACAGCTGTAAACAGCCTACATAAGAAAAAAGAAAGGAAACGGAATGATGAAAGCTTTTTTAATACTTGAAGATGGACATGTATTTACCGGAACCAGCATTGGAGCCAAAAAAGAAGTCATCAGCGAGATCGTGTTCAATACTTCCATGACAGGTTATCTGGAAGTACTGACAGACCCGTCTTACGCAGGACAGGCTGTATGTATGACTTATCCGCTGATCGGCAATTACGGTATTTGCTATGAGGATACGGAGTCTTTGAGACCATGGCCGGATGGATATATTGTAAGAGAACTTTCCAGAACACCAAGCAATTTCCGGTGTGAAGATACAATTCAGAACTTTCTGAAACGATTTGACATTCCGGGAATCGCAGGGATCGATACCCGCGCTCTGACCAGAATCCTGAGAGAAAAAGGAACCATGAATGGTATGATCACAACGGATGAAAATTATGATCTGGATGCTATCATTCCGAGACTGAAAGCATATACTACAGGAAAAGTAGTGGAGAAAGTAACCTGCTCCGAAAAGACCGTGCTGAAAGGCAGCGGAAAGAAAGTAGCCCTTCTGGATCTGGGTGCAAAAAACAATATCGCAAAATCTCTGAATCAGAGAGGATGCGAGGTAACCATTTATCCGGCATCCACCACAGCAGAAGAGATCCTGGCTGCAAACCCGGACGGTATCATGCTCTCCAACGGCCCTGGAGACCCGAAGGAGTGTACGGAAGTGATCAAAGAGATCCGTAAATTATATGAATCCGACACACCGATCTTTGCAATCTGTCTGGGACATCAGCTGATGGCACTGGCAACCGGTGCGGATACCCATAAGATGAAATACGGTCACAGAGGAGGCAATCATCCGGTAAAAGATCTGGAAACCGGAAGAGTGTATATCTCTTCTCAGAACCACGGATATGTGGTAGACACCGACAATCTGGATCCGAAAGTTGCCGTTCCGGCATTTATCAATGTCAACGACGGAACCAACGAAGGACTGAAATATACAGGAAAAAATATTTTTACAGTACAGTTCCATCCGGAAGCATGCCCGGGACCACAGGATTCCGGTTATCTGTTTGACCGGTTTATCAAAATGATGGGAGGAGAAGAGTAATGCCAAAAAATCCAGAGATTAAAAAAAGTACTGATGATTGGCTCAGGTCCGATTGTCATCGGCCAGGCAGCAGAATTTGACTATGCGGGAACACAGGCCTGCCGTTCTCTGAAAGAAGAGGGCGTGGAAGTTGTCCTGTTAAACTCTAACCCGGCAACCATCATGACCGATAAAGATATCGCTGATAAAGTTTATATCGAGCCGCTGACTGTAGAAGTTGTGGAGCAGCTGATCCTGAAAGAAAAACCGGACAGCGTACTTCCGACACTGGGTGGTCAGGCAGGACTGAACCTGGCGATGGAACTGGAAGAGAGAGGATTCTTAAAAGAACATAATGTAAGACTGATCGGTACTACTTCCCAGACAATTAAAAAAGCAGAAGACCGTCAGGAATTCAAAGATACCATGGAAAAAATTGGTGAACCGGTTGCAGCTTCCCTGGTGGTTACAACCGTAGAGGACGGTATTGCATTTACCAATACGATCGGTTATCCGGTTGTTCTTCGTCCGGCTTATACGCTGGGTGGAAGCGGCGGTGGTATCGCTCATAACGAAGCGGAACTGATCGAGATCCTGGAAAATGGTCTGCGTCTTTCCCGTGTGGGCGAGGTTCTGGTAGAAAGATGTATCGCCGGATGGAAAGAAATCGAGTACGAAGTAATGCGTGACAGTGCAGGCAACTGCATCACCGTTTGTAATATGGAAAACCTGGATCCGGTTGGTGTACATACCGGTGACAGTATCGTTGTGGCACCGTCGCAGACACTGGGGGATAAAGAATATCAGATGCTGAGAACTTCCGCACTGAATATTATCACAGAGCTGGGCATCACCGGTGGATGTAACGTACAGTATGCGCTGAATCCGGACAGCTTCGAATACTGTGTCATCGAGGTAAATCCGCGAGTATCCCGTTCTTCCGCACTGGCAAGTAAGGCAACCGGATACCCGATCGCAAAAGTAGCTGCAAAGATCGCTCTGGGCTATACCCTGGATGAGATCCCGAATGCTATTACCGGAAAAACTTATGCAAGTTTCGAGCCGATGTTAGACTACTGTGTTGTCAAGATCCCGCGTCTGCCATTTGATAAATTTATCAGTGCAAAACGTACTCTGACCACACAGATGAAAGCCACCGGTGAAGTTATGAGTATCTGCAATAACTTTGAAGGTGCGTTGATGAAAGCCATTCGTTCCCTGGAACAGCATGTAGACAGCCTGATGTCCTACGATTTTTCCAATCTGTCCAGAGAAGAGATGTTGGAAGCTCTTCATATTGTAGATGATATGAGAATCTGGAGAATTGCACAGGCGATCCGTATTGGAATTTCTCAGGAGGAGATCCATGAGATCACCAAGATCGATCTTTGGTTTATCGATAAGATCGCGATCCTGACCGAGATGGAATATGCGTTGAAGACCAGAGAACTGGACGAAGATCTGTTGAGAGAAGCAAAACGCATGGAATTTCCGGATTATGTGATTGCAAAACTGAACGGAAAGACAGAAGAAACGGTAAAAGAAATGCGTAAAACATACGGTATCACCGCAGCTTACAAGATGGTAGATACCTGTGCCGCTGAGTTTGCAGCAACCACACCGTATTATTACTCTGTATATGGCGGAGAAAATGAAGCAGAACGTACACCGGACAAGAAAAAAGTCCTGGTACTTGGTTCCGGCCCGATCCGTATCGGACAGGGTATCGAGTTCGATTTCTGCTCCGTACACTGTACCTGGGCCTTTGCAAATGAAGGTTATGAGACCATCATCATCAACAACAACCCGGAAACCGTAAGTACAGACTTTGATATCGCTGACAAACTGTATTTTGAGCCGCTGACACCGGAAGATGTGGAAAACATCGTAAATATCGAGAAACCGGACGGAGCAGTGGTGCAGTTCGGTGGACAGACCGCTATCAAACTTACCGAGGCACTGATGAAGATGGGTGTGCCGATCCTCGGAACATCCGCAGAAAATGTAGATGCAGCCGAAGACCGTGAGCTGTTTGATGAGATCCTGGAACAGTGCCAGATCCCGAGACCAAAGGGACAGACCGTATTTACCGCTGAAGAGGCTAAGAAAGCTGCCAACGAACTGGGTTATCCGGTTCTGGTTCGCCCTTCTTACGTTCTGGGTGGTCAGGGTATGCAGATCGCGATCAACGATGAAGATGTGGAACAGTATATCGGCATCATCAACCGGATCGCACAGGAACATCCGATCCTGGTCGACAAATACCTGGTAGGCAAAGAGATCGAGGTTGATGCGGTATGCGATGGTGAAGACATTGTGATCCCGGGTATCATGGAGCATATCGAGAGAGCCGGTATCCATTCCGGAGACAGTATCTCTGTATATCCGGCACAGACCATCAGCAAGACTGCAAAAGCTATCATTGAAGAATACACCAAACGTCTGGCAAAAGCACTGCATGTCATCGGTATGATCAATATTCAGTTTATCGTATGCGGTGAAGAAGTCTATGTCATCGAGGTTAATCCACGTTCCAGCCGTACCGTTCCGTACATCAGCAAGGTAACCGGTATCCCGATCGTTCCTCTGGCAGCAAAAGCCATCATGGGATACAAACTGAAAGATATGGGTTATACACCGGGACTGCAGCCGGAAGCAAAATATTTTGCGATCAAGATGCCGGTATTCTCCTTCGAGAAGATCCGTGGTGCGGATATCAGTCTTGGACCGGAGATGAAGTCCACCGGTGAGTGCCTGGGTATCGCAGAAAGCTTCAACGAAGCACTGTACAAAGCATTCCTTGGCGCAGGTATTAATCTGCCGAAACATAAAAATATGATCATGACCGTTCGTGATGAGGATAAAGAGGAAGCAGTTGAGATCGGAAAACGGTTTGAAGCACTGGTTACCGGATCTATGCAACCAGAAATACAGCTAAAACGCTGCAGGAAGCCGGCGTAAAAGCAATCCGTACCAATAAGCTCGAACAGCCGTCACCAAACCTGATGGACCTGATCCTGGGTCACAAGATCGATCTGGTCATCGATACACCTTCTCAGGGTGTGGAACACGCAAAAGACGGTTTCCTGATTCGAAGAAATGCTATCGAGACAGGTGTTAACGTTCTGACCGCTATGGATACAGCCAAAGCACTGGTAACCAGTCTGGAAAATACAGATCTGAACAAGCTTACGCTGATTGATATCGCACAGATCTAAGTAAAGGGGACAATATGGATATTATCGAATTACTGAAAGTAATTTTTCTCGGTATTGTGGAAGGAATCACCGAATGGCTTCCTGTAAGCAGTACCGGCCATATGATCCTGGTGGATGAATTTATGAAACTGAAGGTCAGCAAGGAATTTTGGGAAATGTTCCTTGTTGTTATTCAGCTTGGCGCTGTAATGGCGGTTGTTGTACTGGACTTTAAGAAGCTGTGGCCATTCCATAAAAATGATCCGTCCAGAGAGAGTAACTGGAACTATATCAGTACCGATGAACGTGTTGGAAAATTACAGAAATTTGCAGATAAATATATCAATATGAACAAGATCGTATTGTGGCTGAAAATTCTGGTATCCTGTGTGCCGGCTATTCTTGTTGGACTTCCATTTAATGACTGGATTGAAACACATTTCAACAATTACTGGGTAGTTTCTGTGATGCTGATTGTTTATGGTGTGTTGTTTATTGTTATCGAGAATTATAATAAAAGCCGGAAAGCCAGCAGAACCAGACTCAGTGAGATTTCTTTTAAAGATGCACTGTTTATCGGGGTGTTTCAGCTGCTTGCGCTGATTCCCGGTACTTCCCGTTCGGGTGCAACCATTATCGGAGGTATTCTTCTTGGTATGAGCAGAAAACTGGCAGCGGAATATACCTTTTTCCTTGCCATCCCGGTTATGTTTGGAGCAAGCTTTCTGAAATTGATAAAATTTGGTCTGCATTTTACCGGAACAGAGGTTGTATATCTGCTGCTTGGTATGGTTGTCGCTTTTGGCGTTTCCATTGCAGCGATCAAGTTCCTGATGGGTTATATCAAGAAACACGATTTCAAGGTATTTGGATGGTACCGGATCGCTCTTGGTGTTGTGGTACTTGCTTATTTCCTGCTTGCATAAAGAGGAAAACAGGAATAAACTAACGATAGAGGTGTTGATCTGTAACAGAAATCGGTATCGGCAGATCATAAACCGAAACCCATGTCTGTATGGAATTCGGTAAATACCGTGACAGTGACGGGTGAAATTCGCAAAAGGTATTTTTACCAGATTATGTATGAGAGAAAGTAAGAGGGCGTAACATGGAGAAGAAGAAAGTTGTCATTGCTCTGGGACACCGGGCACTTGGTAATACGTTGCCGGAGCAGAAAGAAGCTACAAAAAGAACTGCAAAAATCATTGCGCAGCTGGTAAAAGAGGGCGCAGAGGTCGTGATTTCTCACAGTAATGCACCCCAGGTGGGTATGATCCATATGGCAATGAATGAATTCGGAAAGTATCATCCGGATTATACATACGCACCAATGTCCGTGTGTTCTGCCATGAGCCAGGGTTATATCGGATACGACCTGCAGAATGCGATCCGTGCAGAACTGATGAAAGAAGGCATCTACAAACCGGTATCCACGATCCTGACACAGGTAACCGTAGACACGTATGACGAAGCTTTTGCTGAACCTGTTAAAGTCATCGGACGTGTGCTGAATGAGCAGGAAGCGGAAGAGGAAGAAAATAAGGGTAATTACGTTACCAAGATCGGTGACGGTTACCGCCGAATCGTAGCTGCACCGAAGCCACAGAAGATCGTGGAGATCGATGCGATCCGTGCACTGCTTGATGCCGGACAGATCGTTATCGCCTGCGGCGGTGGCGGAATCCCGGTTCTGGAGCAGGGGACGGAACTGAAGGGCGCAAGTGCGGTTATTGAGAAAGATTATACCAGCGGTCGTCTGGCAGAACAGTTGGATGCAGATGAACTGCTGATCCTGACCAGTGTGGAGAAGGTTTCTGTGAATTTCCACAAGCAGGATGAGGAAGAACTGGGCGAGATTTCTGTTGCACAGGCGAAAGAGTATATGGCGGAAGGCCAGTTCGAAGCCAACACCATGCTGCCGAAGATCCAGGCTTCTGTCGAGTTCGTGGAACAGGGCGAAGGAAAGAAGGCTGTGATTACTTCAATCGATAAGGCAGTGGATGCGTACCTTGGACGGACAGGTACAGTGATCTGCTAAGAGCGTATATTGCTTTTTGTAAAAGGGCTATCGTTTTCAAAATGAAGTGTTTTGAAGACGGTAGTTCTTTTTTTGATTTTCAAGGGGACGCCGGCATGGCTTGGGAGCCTGGGCAGAGCAACTTTAAGCTAGCCACTAACTGCGACTATATTCACTTGGGTCAGCTGACCCAAGCGAAAGTCTCCGTAAGTGTCGGATCTTAAAGCTTGCTCTAACCGCCCACAAAGTGTTCCCGCACCCAGGCTCCCAAGCCATGCCGGCTGTGTACCGGTTGAAACTGAGTGATGAAAAAGATTGATATGGTTGAAAAATGAACGGGTCTGGGAGAAGGAAATACCACATACATCGTAACTGTTCAGTAACTTCACAGTTACGAGCAAAATGCATTTAAAATCACCTTCGGTGATGGCATTTTTGCTTGTATGTCTCGGGATTGGCATATTTATGCCAAAACACCTCGCGGGATAATGGCTACTGAATAGTTACCATACATCAATAGAACAACTACGAAAACATAAAACCAGCGACCCATTGCTCTTTCTCCAGGGATTTTCCGGGAAATACATCACCAGTTTTAGCCAATATCAGTCGGAGAAGGGGACGGGCGGGAGCGGGGAGGGAAGGGGCGAACGCACTGGTGGGCGGTTAGGAGAAGCTTTGAGATCCGACGCTTACGTAGCTTTCGCGAGGGTCAGCTGACCCTCGTGAATAATAGCCGGAGTTAGCGGCTAGCCCAAAGTTCCCCTGCCCACGCGTCGCCC
>ENA-OQIO01000037-OQIO01000037.1-human-gut-metagenome-genome-assembly--contig:-NODE-37-length-55493-cov-5.533522_pt1 | contig 55493 bp, 72 predicted proteins | sample MGYA00242573_ERZ504737 | MGnify/ENA primary metagenome ERZ504737 (study PRJEB26092, sample SAMD00036203) | human gut metagenome | host: Homo sapiens | study: EMG produced TPA metagenomics assembly of...
CTCAAGGCCACCATCGACTGGTACGTCGCCAACGAGTCCTGGTGGCGCCCGGCCAAGGAGGCCACCGAGCCCGCTACCGCGCCCAGGGCCAGTAAGGAGGGGGTAGGATCTATGGCAGGACATCGCATTCGGGAAGGACCTCTCCGTCACCGAGACCGGCATCGGGGGCCTGAAGGTCGTCGACCTCGCCGTCCACGGCGACTCGCGCGGCTGGTTCAAGGAGAACTGGCAGCGCGCCAAGATGACCGCCCTGGGCATCCCCGATCTCAGGGTCGTCCAGAACAACATCTCCTATAACGACAGCCGCGGCGTCACCCGCGGCATCCACGCGGAGCCCTGGGACAAGTTCATCTCCGTGGCCCGCGGCTCGGTCTTCGGCGCTGGGTGGACCTGCGCGAGGGCAGCGAGACCTTCGGCAAGGTCTACACCTGCACGCTCGACCCGTCCAGGGCCATCTACGTCCCGCGCGGCGTGGGTAACTCCTTCCAGGCGCTCGAGGACGGCACCGCCTACACCTACCTGGTGGACGCCCACTGGTCGCTCGAGCTGAAGAGGACCTACACCTTCGTGAACCTCGCCGACCCGGAGCTCGCCATCGAGTGGCCTATCCCGCTGGACCAGGCCACCGTCTCCGAGGCCGACCTCAACCACCCGATGCTGAGGGACGTAGTCCCCATGGCGCCCAAGCGCACTCTCGTCACCGGCTGCAACGGCCAGCTGGGCCGCGCGGTCCGCAAACTGGCGGAGGGGCGCGGCGTCGCCAAGGACTTCGACTTCTGCGACATTGACACCTTCGACATGTCCGACCGGAGGCCTATTCGCAGTACGACTGGTCGCTCTACGGCACTGTGATCAACTGCGGCGCCTACACGGCCGTGGATAGGGCGGAGACCCCCGAGGGCCGCGTGGCCGCCTGGAAGGCCAACGCGACGGGGCCCGCCCTGCTCGCCCGCACCTGCGCCGGGCACGGGATCACCCTGGTCCACGTGTCCTCCGACTACGTCTTCGACGGCACCGCGGAGGTGCACACAGAGGACGAGCCCTTCTCCCCGCTGTCCGTCTACGGCCAGACCAAGGCGCCGGCGACATCGCCGTGGCCGGCTGCCCGCGCCACTACATCATGCGCAGCTCCTGGGTCATCGGCGAGGGCCACAACTTCGTCAAGACGATGAAGGGCCTGTCCGACCGCGTCGCCGACCCCGAGGACAAGCTCGAGCGGGTCACCGTGGTCGACGACCAGCTGGGCCGCCTGACCTTCACGCGCGACATGGCGGAGGCCATCTTCCACGTGCTGGGGACGCAGGCCCCCTACGGCACCTACAACTGCACCGGCTCCGGCGCGGTCAGGTCCTGGGCCGACATCGCCCGCGCCGTCTTCGAGGGCGCCAACGGCAACGGCGACAAGGTGGTCCCGGTCAGCACCGCCGACTACTACGCGACCGCCGCCGGTCCCGTTGCCTCGCGCCCGACCCACTCCGCTCTCGACCTGTCCAAGCTCGAGGCATCTGGCTTCCATATGCCGGATTGGGATAGCTCTCTTTCTTTGTATTTGAAGTCTTTGTAATCGTTATTTACGGTGTTTAGCGTTATGAATCCATCTTGGCTTTATTATTTTCTAGACCTTTGTATTGCTGCCGCGCTTCTTTATGGGCCCGGTTCTGTTGCTTTCCGTTTTGCCGGATTTAGGCTGGAAGCATCAATTTGTCTTGCTCCGAGTTTCTCACTTTCGGTGTTTGTTGTTGTTGGCATTTTGCTTGGGCTTGCCGGTATTAATGTTAGCAACGTTAAGTTCCTTCTGATATGTCTACTCGTTACCCTGGTTTTACTTATTGTTTCCGGTGTATTCTCGCGACTTTGCGAAAGAAATCGACTGCCACATGTGCAGCATGACTCTCAAAACGGGCCAACTTTCTCTCTTATTGCGCTTTATTTGCTCATCGCAGCAATATTTGTCACGGTGCTCTTCATACTTCCGATCGATGGTCCTTACTCTTTTTCAACGTCAAATGATTCGAGCGCTCATCTAGATTTTATTAGGGTATTTGTCGAATCTGGTACCTATTCGACTCTGCATGTGTCACAAGATGTAAATCTTGTACCGCTTTCCGGATTTTATCCTGCGGCTTACCATGTCTTTTGCGCAGCTCTTACCGCGTTACCTGGTTGCACGGTTACTATGGCATCTAACATTGCTGTTGTTGTAATTTGTGGAGCGGTTTATCCCCTTGGATCACTTCTGGTCTGTTCGCGTCTTTTTGGTTCTAGAGCCCTTGAGACACGTGTGGGGGCCCTTGCTTGTGTCGGAAACGTTGGTTTTCCGTGGGCCTTTTTGGTTTGGGGCCAGCTCGCTTCAAATTTGCTGGCTTTTGCTTTGGTTCCTGCATTTGTTTTTCTATTTTGGGAACTTCTTTTCCCTCTCGAGAATCGGTCCTTTGTCAAGGTATTCGTCTCATTATCTGTTGTGTTTTTTGCTATGGCGATTGCTCAACCAAATGCTGTATTTACGGGCGGAATTTTCTGTATTCCAATCATTTTTTGTTTTGTTCGTGACCGGATTTTAGTTATGAATCCGAGCCTTCGCAAATCGCATTTCTCTAGATCTTTCTTATCTTTTCTGCTAGTAGCTAGTTTTGTTCTTGCTATCTGGACGCTTCTGTATCTATCTCCTTTCTTGAGCGGCATAGTTCATTTCAATTGGTCCAATGATGCATCTCTGGCTCAAGCCTTCGCTTCCGCTCTTGAACTCAAATATGGTGGAATGTTTGAAATTCAGTATCTAGTCGCTCCGCTTCTGCTCCTGGGATTCTTTCTTTCCTTTATGCGTTCTTCGGTTAAATACGTCAGCTGGCTCTATCTTATTTGTACGTTCCTTTTTATTGCTTCGTATACTAAGGACTTCCCGCTTCAAAGCTATTTTTCCGGTTTTTGGTACACGGATTATTATCGAGTGGGTGCTATGGCAGCGATGTGTTCAACGCCGCTTCTCTGTGTTGCTTATTCTTCCATCGCGCGTGCTTTCATTCGTCTAGTCCAACGTTATGCGCGCGTCCTTCGTGTCTCGTTTTGTTTTGCCGGATCGCTTGTTTTTCTTTATTTTCTTTTGTTGCCTAGTTTCCAGCTGGCAGACGGTTCTTGGTTTGATACGCCTTTCGGCTCTATTAAGAGCAACGTAGAGCGAACCTATTCAATGAACAACCTTGAGGGAATTGATGCTGAAGAGTGGGATTTTATTGGCAAATGCATTCCCATCGTTAAAGACGATGTAGTTATTAATTTGCCTTTTGATGGGAGCGGCATGTTGTACGGATCAGCTGGCATGAATGTGGTTTATAGAAACATAAAAGCTAATCCTAGCAACCAATCTGATAAGCCTATCCGCATGGGTTTGTGCAATTTCGCGTCAGACAAGCGTGTTTCGGACTGTGTCCGAAATCTGAACGCTAAGTACGTTCTAATACTTGATAGTAATTCTCCTTCGGGCTCCATCATTCCGTATGTGCCTCATGAGAGAAAAGATTGGTCCGGTATTTTTGATATTACCGAGAACACTCCCGGTTTTGAACTCGTTCTTAGCCAAGGGACATGTGTTTGTATAAGATAGACGTCAATGACTTGGTTTCATGACCCGTTCTGGAGTGCTGAATGACTGATATTAAAATTGCCGTAGCTTGTCATAAACCTTCCGAGCTCCCGCATAACCCCCTTTATGTTCCCGTTCAGGTTGGGTCTGCTATCGCGCCCCGGCGTATGGAGGGCATTGCTCATGATGATGAGGGCGATAATATTTCCGCTAAGAATGGCTCGTACTGTGAGTTAACTGCTCAGTATTGGGCCTGGAAAAATCTTGACGCGACTATCTTGGTCTTTGCCACTACCGTCGTTTCCTAACTTTTTCTGATGGTGATTTCGAGTTCACTAAGCGCAATCAAGTTGAAGCAGGTTTTCTCGATTCATTCAACATGGATCGCTTTGGCCTTGAAGATGCGAGCGAAATGGCTCGGTGATCGAGCGGTATGACTGCGTGGTTGGTCTGCTTGAAGATGTTAGCGGTCTTTCAACTCCTAAAGGAAAACAGAAAACGGTTTATAAGCACTGGGCTGCCCATGATCGAGACTTGATTAACGTCAACGATCTTGACAGATGATCAAGATCGTTGACGAGTTTTATCCCGAGTATTCAGACGACCTTCATTTGTACCTCGAAGATAAGTGGTTCCTTGGTTATAACTGTTTTGTTATGAAGAAGGACCTATTCAATAAGATGTGCCATTTTGAGTTCGATGTTCTTTCGAGGCTTGAGGCACTTGTCGATTTGTCTCATTACAACCAGATGCGTTCGAGGATCTTTGGCTTTATGGCGAGATTCTCTACAGTGTGTTCATTTTTCATATTGAAAAGAACGGTGCACATGTTAAGCATGTTCCACTTGTTTACTTCAATGTTACTGAACCGCTTGATAGTCTTCGCCTGAAGCCTGTCGAAAACGCAATCCCAATTGTTTTTAACGCTGTTGAACGTGATTTTGATGCATCGATAATCGATGTTACGCTTAGGTCATTCATAAAGGCCAACTCGGGCTCTGCTGTTCTGTATGACTTAATTGTTTTGGGTCGTGAACTTCTGCTTTCGTTAAAGCTGAAATTAATCGTAGCTGTGAAGCCGCTGATAATTTTAGTGTTCGTTTTATCGACTTGGATCAGATCGATTACGGCCTTTTCGATCGAGTCGGATATGTTAAGGCAAAGTTAAATGACGTGAAATTCCGTCAGTCGATCGACCCCGAGATTCTGCTTCCCTGGCTTTTGCCTGACTATCATCGAGTTATTTCTTTTGAGTGGCATACGTTGTTTTATGGCCTTACTTCAGAGTTGTGGCAGCGCTTCCGTTCCTCTGAGAAGCCCATCGTTGCGGCCGAGAGCGTTATTGACCGTGCAAGAATTAATGAGCCGCTTGATCGTCTCTACAAGAGATGTCGTCATGAGCTAGGTATTCAGGATCCCTACGGTTATTTCGATACGTCTGTGATGGTTCTCGATCTTGATCAACTTCGAAATGAGGCTGATTTCGAATCTATTAAGAACCTATATCTTAAGCACAATTATCAGCTTAGGGCCAGTGAAGCGTTTAATGTTATCTATGAGGGTCGTTGCGAATCGCTTGACCTATCTTGGGCATATCCCGTCGATGCCGATTATTGGAGAAAGGTTTAGCGCCTGCGGCTCCTCTGAGCCTATTTCGTAAGTTTAAAGAGGTTGCGAATCCATCCATTGTGCAATATGACCCACTAGTTTTTTCAAATCCCGAGCCGAGTTCTGTTACTACTGATTTTTGGCGTATCGCTAGAGAGGGTTCCTTTTATGAAGTTCTCCTTAGCAATATGGTCTCATATCGAATTCACAAAGATGCTGAGGAGAAGTCTGGTCTGAGGAAGGCGATTGCGGAAAAGCTCCCCGTTGGGTCTGATAAGAGGCAAGTCGCTGCAAATTTCGCTGGTTCTGCTTTATCTATCCTTTATCCTTCAGGTTCCAAGCGTCGTGAGAGGATAGAGCAAACTTGGACGGAGGACGAGTATAAATCCCGTCTTCTTAAACATCTCAAATAGTAATAGGTGCCTTAATGGAGCAACTAATGTCTGGCTTTAAGCTATCTAATATCGTTTTGCACGTCGATATGCATGCGGCTAATCATCCCGAGATTTACTATCGCGTTATTTCTGGTGAGGCTGTTTATTCTGAGAGTTCATCTGCTCTGCGAATTAAAGGGGACGTGGACTTTCTCACATATGTAAACGCCTGCTCTGTATGCAAATGGCGTCAATATGCTCAGATTGATAATTTAAAGTTATCGCTTACTCTCAAGGGTTCTGGTCGCGTTGTTCTTCGCGGTGTTCCTCTTGACTCTAATGAGCCTAAAATTCTTTCGTATCATTCGTTTGATTTTGAGGATATCTCTGAATTATCCGTTCCCGTTGAGGTGGATAAGTTCGACCTAGTCGGATTCTCAATTATTTCTGAGGGGGCTTCGACTGTTGATGTCTTTGCGGGTTCTTTCTCGACCTGCGTTGATGCTTCGGCTGTCAATGACGTTCGCATTGCCCTTTGCACTACTACATTCAAAAATGAGAAGTACATCATCCCCAACATTTCCCTGGTTAAAAACGGCATTGCTGCTGAGGGTGCTCCGTTTGCCGATAATTTTCACATGTTTGTCGTCGACAATGGGCGTTCGCTCGACGTTGACGCTCTTTCTGATGATGTCGTGACCGTGCTCCCTAACCCCAACACGGGCGGTTCCGGAGGTTTCGCCCGTGGCATGATGGCTGCGACCGAGCATTCCGGTGAGTTTACGCATGTCATTGTTATGGATGACGACGTGTCCATCATGCCTGAGAGCCTTATTCGTACATTCAACTTGCTATCGCTTGCTCGTGGAAAGTATAAGGATGCCTTCATCAATGGTGCCATGCTTTCACTTGAGGACCCTATAAGGCAGTTTGAAGATGTTTCGCATGTTGTTGACACAGCTGTTTATGCCCGCCTTAAGCAGGACCTTGATGTATCCAAGCTTTCAGATATCCTTTTAAATGAGCGTCAGGATATCGAGGTTTCTAAGGCTTATGGCGCATGGTGGTATAGCTGTATTCCCGTTGAGGCGATCTTGAAGAATGGCTTGCCTGTTCCGTTCTTTATCCGTTGCGATGATGTTGAGTTTGGCATGCGCAACAACCCCGTTTACATGACCATGGATGGCATCTGCGTGTGGCACGCCAGCTTTGAGGGCCGTTTTAGGGCTTCTGTAGATTGTTATCAGTACACGCGCAATTTTCTTGCCATGATTGCTATGGATGATTGTGCTAAAGAGGGCTGGGCAATCATGCGTGCCAAACGAAATGTTCGTATGAATCTTCGTGACTACGATTATGCGGCCGCAGAACTTACGCTTGATGGTATTGATGATTATCTTAAGGGCCCCGAGTATCTGGAGAACCTTGATGGTTCGGCTTTGATGATGTCTAATGGCAAGCGCAATGAGAAGCTTGTTCCTGTTGAGGAACTTGGTAGTGACCTGCTTTCTCGTGCCGGTATTAACGACGAAGTCTTTGTGGTAAGCAGATACTTCCTGACGATGGTCGCAGGGCGCTCTTCATGAAGTACTTCCGTACCCTTCCTTATGACAAGCACTATGCTCCGTTCTTGCTTTCCGAAAAGCCAGGCTATGTTGTTAAGCATGGCTCTGCCGTTATTGAGGGTAGTTCAATGGGACATAAGACCGTTGTGTTCCTTGATCCCACTCGCACGAAAGGTGCTGTGCGTCATCTTGACATGGACCGATTCCATGCGATTCGAAAGCGCGAGCGACAACTTATGGCTCGCTATCGAAAAGAAGGCAGGGCTGTTCGTAAAGCTTGGAAAGATGCACGGCCATATCTCACTTCGCGTGAGTTTTGGACTGAATATTTGGGACTTTAACGTAAAGGGGTCTGTCGAAATGCCGACAGACCCCTATTTAGTCCTGTTTCTTTAGAAGATAGGGTAGAGCGAGTACTTGCGGTACGGTGAATGTACCGGTATGGCGCTGTTGAACTTCTTAAGCGGTCTGATCACGCTATTTACGATTTTCTGCACGTTCATATTCCTCATAGACCTTAAGCTCCCATTGTTTGCGTTCGACTTTGGCTACTGAGTCCAGCACAAAACCTGTGGCAAGCGAGAGGCCGCATAGGAACATAAAGGCTGCAGCAAGGATGGCGGTGGGGAGGCGCGGTACCAAACCGGTCTGCGCGTATTCAGCTATAACGGGAATGCCCAGTATTAGCCCAATGATTGCGAAGATCGCCGCCGTGAGTCCAAAAAACTTAAGCGGCCTGTAGTCCTTAAAGAGCGTGCCGATCATGCTGGTGACCTTGATGCCGTCACTGACTGTGTTGAGCTTCGACACGGATCCTTCGGGGCGGTCGCGGTAGACGATGGGCACGTCTTTGATACGCCAGCGGTGGTCGACGGCATGGATGGAGAGCTCGGTTTCAATCTGGAAGCCCTCGCTCAAAACGGGGAAGGTCTTGACGAAAGGTTTGCTCATGGCTCGATATCCGGTCATCACGTCGTCAAAGCTGTAGCCGTAAATCCACTTGATCATGGCGCAAACAAGGTTGTTGCCAAATCCGTGAAAGGCGCGATTGTTCTCCTCAGCGTACGTGCCGTTTGAGAGACGGTCGCCTACCGTCATGTCGGCTTCGCCATTGAGGACGGGGAAACAAAGCGCCGCTGCGACTCTGCGGGGTAGGTATCGTCGCCGTCGACCATCAAGTAGCAGTCTGCCTCGATGTCACGGAACATCTGGCGGCAGACATTGCCCTTGCCTTGACGGCTCTCATGGCGCACGATTGCCCCGGCGTCGCGGGCAACTCGAGCCGTTCCGTCTGTGGAGTTGTTGTCGTAGACATAGATAGCTGCTCCAGGGAGTTCGCGCTTAAAGTCCTCGACGACCTTTTTGATTGTGACTGCCTCGTTGTAGCAGGGGATAAGCACGGCAACGTTGCGGTAATCCATGGTGCTCCTCGGTTGGGCTCAAAACTCCAATAGTATAGAGTTTCGGGGCGGCCGAGTTTGTGGGTTCCTTTTATCGTCAGCGTATCGCCGCATTTTCCATGTGCGCGGGGGCTATACTTTCGAGTTGCTAACGAAACGATGTAAGGAGTTGCGTTCGTGACAGAGCAGACTCAGGTTGCGCCCAAGGCTCGATGCCTCCATCGCACGCCAAAAATGATTTCCAAAAAGATAAGTTCATTCTTGAGCAGCTGGTAACCAAGGATTTCAAACTTAAGTATCGCCGCAGCGTTCTCGGTATCGCATGGTCGGTGCTTAATCCGTTGCTGATGATGGTTGTCATGGCCATTGTCTTTTCGACTATCTTTGCACAAGGTCGCAACGGTTCCATCACTCCCGATATGTACCCGTTGTACCTCATCGTCGGTAACGTCACCTTTTCTGTGATGTCCGACTCTACGACGCAGGCCATGTCTTCTATCTTGGGCGCTTCTTCGCTGCTTAAAAAGGTTAAGGTTCACCGCTGGGTGTTCCCGGTTCAGAAAGTCCTGTTCTCCCTTGTGAACTTTGCACTTTCGCTGGTCGCCGTTGCCCTTGTTATGATTTGGTTTCGCGTCGTTCCCAGCTGGCATCTGATACTTTTGCCGGTCTGCTTGTTCTTTCTTATGCTGTTCTGTATGGGTCTTGGCCTTATGCTTTCGGCACTATCTGTGTTCTTCCGCGATGTCATGCATCTTTGGAGCGTCGTTATCACCGCTTGGACGTACTTTACTCCCATTTTCTGGACCACGGATTTTATTGCGCAGATGCCGCATATTCTTCGCGTGATTATGTACGCCAATCCCATGTATAACTATCTTACGTTTATGCGCGACATCTTTCTATTTCAGCAAAGTCCGACCCCTCTGGTATTTGGTCTTTGCGTTGCCTGGGCTTTGATTTCGCTTGCCATTGGCTATACGATTTTCCACAAGACTGAGCATAAATTCATCCTGTATATCTAAGGAGCTTGCATGTCTGAAACTAATACCGCTGCTCCTGTCGATTACAGCAAGCAGCCCATGGCCGTCGAGGTCAAAGATGTAACGATGATCTTCAATATGGCCTCTGAGTCTCTGGGTAGCCTCAAGGAGTACTTCATTTCTTTGGCGCGCCATAAGCTCTTTTTTGAGGAGTTCCGTGCGCTTAAGAACATCTCGTTTGACGTTCATCGCGGCGAGGTTGTTGGTCTGGTTGGCACCAATGGTTCTGGCAAGTCTACGATGCTCAAAATCATCGCCGGTGTCCTTGAGCCCTCTGAGGGCGAGGTTAAGGTTCATGGCAATATTGCGCCGTTGATTGAGCTTGGCGCCGGTTTTGATCCTGAGCTTTCCGCTCGCGAGAACATCTACCTCAACGGCGCTCTCCTTGGTTATACCAAGGAGTTTATTGATGCAAACTTCGATGGCATCATTGAGTTCGCTGAGCTCAAAGACTTCGTTGACATGCCGCTGAAGAACTTCTCTTCGGGTATGGTCGCGCGCATTGCCTTCGCTATCGCCACGATTACCGAGCCCGATATTCTCATCGTCGATGAGACGCTTTCTGTTGGCGATGTCTTTTTCCAGCAGAAGTGCGAGCGCCGCATTCAGCATTTTATTGAGAGCGGTGACGTCACGGTCTTGTTCGTTTCTCACTCCATGGAGCAGGTTGAGCGCATTTGCCAGCGTGCTGTTTGGATCGAGAAGGGCGACCTGCGTATGGATGGCCCCGTGGATGAGGTCTGCAAGGCATACCACGACCAGTTCAAGTAGGTTATAATTTATTGGCCGTGTGAACTTGTACTCGCGGCTTTATGCTCCATTAGCTCAGTTGGATAGAGCAGGGGACTTCTAATCCCAAGGTCGACGGTTCGAATCCGCCATGGAGCACCAGAGAGTTTTTGAAGACCCGGTTATTGTGCCGGGTCTTTGCTTTTTGGGACGCGTGCGCGTGCAGTGCTCCCTCAACAATAAGTCCGATGCAGCGATGCTGCATCGGACTTATTACATCCCAGAATGGCTATCAGCCTTTGGCTGTTGGGCTCTTACGCCACCGTGGGCTCCACGCCAAGCTCGTTGCGGACGAGCTCGAAGGCGGCGGCGATGGCCTTGTCCATGTCGTAGTACTTGTAGCCGCCCAGGCGACCGGCAAAGATCACGTCGCCCTCCTGCGCCGCCAGCTCCTCGTACTGCTTGTACAGGGCCTCGTTCTTGCGTCGTTGATGGGGTAGTAGGGCTCGTCGCCGGGCTTCCAGTCGGCCGGGTACTCGCGCGTGATGACGGTCTTGTCCTGCGTGCCGAACTCAAAGTGCTTGTGCTCGATGATGCGGGTGTAGGGGATCTCGCGCTCGGTGTAGTTGACCACGGCAACGCTTGGTGGTCCTGCTCGTCGAGCGTCTCGCTCTCAAAGCGCAGGCTGCGGTACTCGAGCGTGCCCAGCTAAGTCGTAGAACGCGTCGATGGGGCCGCAGTAGATCGTCTTGGCGGCGATATCGGGCTCGGCGGCGATCAGCTCCTTGTACTCCACGCCGCAGCGCACCTCTACGCCCTCGAGCATGTTGGCGACCATCCTGGTGTAGCCGCCCATGGGGATGCCCTGGTAGCGGTCGTTGAAGTAGTTGTTGTCGTAGGTGAAACGGCAGGGGAGGCGCTTGATGATGCTCGCGGGCAGGTCCTTGCAGTCGCGGCCCCACTGCTTCTCGGTGTAGCCCTTCACGAGCGTCTCGAAGATGTCGCGGCCGACGAGCGACAGCGCCTGCTCCTCGAGGTTCTGCGGCTCGCCGATGTTCTCGGCGGCCACCTGCTCGGCGATCTTGGCCTTGGCGTCCGCCGGCGTGACGACGCCCGGCCACATCTTGGCGAAGGTGTTCATGTTGAAGGGCATGTTGTACATGTTGCCGTGGAAGTTGGCGACCGGCGAGTTGACGTAGTTGTTGAACTCGGCGAAGCGGTTGACGTAGTCCCAGACGTCCTTCATAGAGGTGTGGAAGATATGTGCGCCGTAGCGGTGGACCTGGATACCCTCGACGTCCTCGGTGTAGATGTTGCCGGCAATGTGGTCGCGGCGATCGATGACTAGGACCGACTTGCCGGCGCGCTTGGCGGCATTGGCAAAGACGGCGCCCGAAAGGCCGGCACCAACGACAAGGTAATCGTACTGGGACATGGATATGCTCCTTTGTATGTCGATTGGACAGTCACTTTAGTTTAGGGACAAACGCATCTGACTCATTTGCCCCATAGATTAGTGTAGCAGATGCACTTTCAGCAGCTCCAGCGCGTGGGCGTAGCCAGGAGGCCTTCGCCGGTGATGGTGGCAAAGCAGGCCAAGCGCGCGTAGCTCACTTGGCGGAAGTCTTCGCGCGTCTCGACGGCGCTGATGTGGACCTCAACGGCGGGGATGGCGACGGCTTTGAGGGCGTCCAGGATGGCCACGCTGGTGTGCGTGTAGGCTGCCGGGTTGATGACGATGCCGTCGACCTTGCCGTAGGCCTCCTGGATCTTGTCGACGATGCTGCCCTCGTGGTTGGACTGGAAGACCTCGACCTCGTCAAAGCCCTGCGCGGCACCCGCCTCCTGGCAAATCTGGACCAGGCGGTCGTAGTTGTCGCTGCCGTAGATGCCCGGCTCGCGAATGCCGAGCATGTTGAGGTTGGGTCCGTTGATGACGAGTGCTTTCATGGCTGCTTCCTTTGTGGTTGAGCGGGCGGTGAGGCGGAATGAAAAACCACCACAAAGGTGCCTGTCCCCTTTGTGGTGGTTTTTGTTAGAGAGCGGGTGGGAGGGTGTCGAGGAGGGCGCGGGCGGTGTTGGCGGCGCAGTTGCGCGAGTCGATGATGTAGTCGGCCCAGGCGCGGTAGCGCGGCATGCGCTGCTCGGCTAGCTTATTGATGCCATCGCGGGCGGTGATAGGGCGTCCCTTGTGGGCGAGTTCGTCGAGCTTGCGGTTGAGCATCACGATCTGGCTGTTCTGGTGCAGCAGCGGGTAGTTCTCGTCGCGCGTGACCACGCCGCCGCCCGTGGAAAGCACCAGGCCGCTGCGCTTGGAGATGTCGGCCAGCGCCGCCGTCTCCTGCTCTCGGAAGGCCGCCTCGCCGCGCTCGACGATATAGTCGGCGCAGGGCATCCCCAGGCGCTCCTCAAGCGCGCGATCCAAGTCAATGTGCTCGCGACCCGTGAGCAGGGCGATCTGCTCACCTACGCGGGTCTTGCCCGAACCCGGCATGCCGATCAGCGCGATATTCTGCTCGCGGTGGGACAGCCGCTCCGTCACATCCAGGATGCGCTCGCGCGGGGTGCTTGGCCGGTGTAGCGCTCGACAGCTTGTGCCGCCTGGGCAACAAGCATGAGCAGGCCGCCGATGCAGGGGATGCCTTGGCGCTCGGCCTCGAGCATCAGACCCGTACGGGCGGGGTTGTAGACGATGTCGATGACGCCCTCGAGCGCATCGAGTCCTTCGAGTGTGCAGGGAGCGCCGGGGCAGTGGGGGAACATGCCGGCGGGCGTGCAGTTGACGAGCAGCGCGGCATCGGACTGCTGCGCGATGTTGTCGTAATTGACCTCGCTCGTGCGACCCACGGGTACGACGATGGCGCCCAGGTCGTCGAGCACCATGCTGGCCGTGGTGCCTGCGCCGCCGGTGGCGCCGAGCACGAGGGCCTTCTTACCGGCAACCTCTACGCCTAGCTCCTCGACCAGGCATTGGAAGCCAAAGTAGTCGGTGTTGTCGCCGCGCAGGCGGCCGTCGGGCAGGCGCGTGATGGTGTTGACGTTGCCCATGCGCTCGGCGAGCGGACTCAACTCGTCCAGGTATTCCATGACGGTGCGCTTGTAGGGGATGGTCACGTTGGTGCCCTCCCACTCGTCACCCGTCATAAAAGCCTCAAGATCCTCGGGCTCGCGCTCAAAACGCACGTACTCCAGGCCTGCGAGCTCTTTGTAGATGGTCGGGGTGTAGCTGTGGCCCAGCACGCGGCCCAGCACGCCGTAGGGACGGGTTGCGGCGGTATCGGTCATCTAGAGCACCTCCGTGTAGCTGCCAAAGTAGGTGAAACTCTCGCACACGTCGTCGATGGAATCGAGCAGGTCGTCGAGGGCCTTGCTGCCAAAGGGGCAGTCCAGGTCAAAGTAGAACATAAACTCAAAGTCACGACCGGGGATGGGACGGCTCTCGAGCTTGATGAGGTTGATGTTGAGCGCATAGAAGCGCTCGAGCACGCGATAGAGGGCACCCGGCTCGTTGGCCGTGGTGATCATGAGCGAGGTACGGTTGGCGCCGGGGTAGACGCGCGGCTCGCGGCTGATGACGACAAAGCGCGTGTAGTTGTTGTCTGAGTCCTGGATATTGGGCTCCAGCATCTCGAGGCCATACAGCGCGGCACAGCTGCGCGAGGCGATGGCGGCGACGTCGGTGCGCTCGGAGTTGGCGACCATCTCGGCCGACATGGCGGTGTTGGGGTACTTGGTGGCATGCAGGCCGTGGCCCGCGATAAAGCCGGCGCACTGGGCAATGGCTTGGCCGTGGCTGTAGACCTCGCGCACGTCCTGGAGCTTGGTGCCGGGTTTGACGAGCAGGTTGTGATCGATCTTGAGGCGCAGCGAGCGCACGATATGGAAGTCGAACTGGGCGAGCAAGTCGTAGACGGCGTTGACCGAGCCTGCGGTGGAGTTTTCGATGGGTAGCACACCAAACTCGCAAAAGCCGTCGCGTACGGCGCGCATAACGCCCTCGAAGGTCTCAAAGAAGGCGATATCGGGCACGTCGAAGAGCTTGCACGCGGCGATCTGACTGTAGGCGCCTTCAACGCCCTGACAGGCGACGGTGGCCGTCTGGGGGAAGGGCGTGTCAAAGGCTGCGGCCGTGGCATGGGCCTTTTGCGACACCGTGATGCCCTTGAGCTCGTTGATGTAGCGCTGCTGCTCGGCCTTGCTCATGCTCATGAGGAGACGGAACAGGGTGATGGTCTGGGCTTCGTAGCGCTCGGGTGCGCGGCTGGCGAGGTTGTTGAGTTTGGAGCGCTCGCGGGCGGGGTCAAAGACGGCCTTGCCCATCTCGATCTTGGATTTAGCGACCTCGGTGGCAATGTCCATGCGTTTGACAAAGCTATTGAGCAGCGTGGTGTCGATGTCATCGATGGTCTTGCGGATGTCAGCAAGGTCCATAGGGACCCCTTTCACGTGTCGGTGATTTTTCTGGGACGGGGATTAAAAAATCATTAGGTACACAATGATTTATTAATCCCCGTCCCAGAAAAATCACTGGGTGGGCGTGGGGGCCGGAGTTGGCCCCCGGAGATTTTTAGCGCTGGGCGGCGTCCTCGAGGAGGGCGTCCCAAATCGCGAGGGCGGCGGCTGCCTCGGCTACGGGGACGGCGCGCGGGACGATGCAGGGATCGTGACGGCCGTGGACCGAGAGCTCGGCATTTTCCATAGCGTCCATGTCCACCGTCTGCTGCTCGCGGCCAATCGAGGCGTCGGCTTTACTGCCATGCGCCACATGACGGGCGCGCCGGTCGAAATACCGCCGAGGATGCCGCCGGCGTGTTGGACTCGACCGCAATCTCGCCGGTCTCGGCATCAATACGATACGGATCGTTGTTCTCGCTGCCGCGCATGGCTGCTACGGCAAAGCCCATGCCAAACTCTACGCCCTTCACGGCGGGAATGCCAAACGCGATTTGTGCGATGCGGTTCTCGATGCCGTCGAACATGGGGTCACCGATGCCGCGGGCAGGCCGTAGATGCCACATTCCACGATGCCGCCGATGCTGTCGAGCTCGTCGCGCGCGGCCAGAATTTCCTCGCGCATGCGGCCGGCAGCGGCGGCGTCAATGCAGGGCAGGTCGTTCGTAAGGATTGCCTTGCGGTCGGCCTCGCGATAGGTCATGTCGTCCATAGGCAGGTCGGAAATGCCGCCTATCTGCGCGACGTGCGCCATGACCTTGATGCCACGGGCCTCGAGTGCCTGCAGCGCGACGCCGCCGGCGATGCACAAGGGGGCCGTCAGGCGGCCGGAGAAGTGTCCGCCGCCGGCGACGTCGTGCATGTTGTGGTGCTTCACGCGCGCCGGAAAGTCTGCGTGCCCGGGGCGGGGCTTGCGGCGCAGCTCGGAATAGTCCTTGGAGCGCGTGTTGGTGTTCTCGATAATTGCTGCGATGGGTGCGCCGGTGGTGTGCCCATCGACCACACCGGCGATGATATGCGCGGCGTCGGCCTCGCGGCGCTTGGTCGCGGTCTCGTCGCGACCGGGGGCGCGACGATTCAAAAAGGCCTGCAACTGCTCCTGGTCAATGGCGATACCGGCGGGAACGCCGTCGAGTGAGCAGCCGATAGCAGGGGAGTGCGACTGGCCGAAGATGCTTAAGTGCAAAACGTTGCCAAAGGTCGAGGACATGCTATTCCTCCTCGAGCGTGACCTTGCCGCCCAGCAGGCGGTAGTGGTCGAAGAAATCGGGATAGGACTTGTTGACGGCCTCGGCGCTGTGGATCACGACCTCGCCGGTGGCACGGCTCGCGGCGATGGCGGCCATCATGGCGATGCGGTGGTCGTTGTGCGAATCGACCTCGCCGCCGGTAAAGGCATCGACACCCTTGATGATGAGGTCGTCGCCGGCAATGCGCACCTGCGCGCCCAGTGCGGTGAGCTCATGGGTGGTGGTGGCCAGGCGGTCGGATTCCTTGATGCGCAGGCGGGCGCAATCGCGGATGAACGTGCGGCCCTGCGCCAGCGATGCCACGGCCGAGATTACGGGCACCAAGTCGGGGATGTCGTGCGCGCTCATCTCAAAGCCAGCGAGCTTGTCGGACTGCACGGTGGCGGCGTTCGTAGAGCGCACGATGCGGGCGCCAAAGCGCGAGAGCGCGGCAAGCACGTTGCGGTCGCCTTGCGCAGAGCTGAGCGACACGCCCTCGACGGTGATGGGGTCGGTACCGATGGCGCCGGCACACAGCCAAAAGGCGGCGTTGGACCAGTCGCCCTCGACAGCAACGTTGCCTGGAGTGCGATACGAGCCGCTGTTCACGCGGAAGTTCGTGATCTCGGGCTGGCCGTCCTTGGCGGGGATACGCTCGACGTTGACCTCGACGCCGAAGGCCTTCATGGCCTGGATGGTCAGGTTGATGTAGGGGCGGCTCTCGATAAGGCCGGTTACCTGCACGCAGGAGGCTGGGCCAAAAGCGGGGCTGCCAGCAGCAAGCCGGAGATGTACTGCGAGCTCACATTGCCCGGCAGGATAAAGGTGCCCGGGCGCATGCGGCCGCTTGTCTTGAGCGGGAAGCCGCCCAGACCCTGCAGGTCGCAGCCGGCGGCAATGATCTCGTCAGAGAGCGGGGAGAGGGGGCGTGCGCCCAGGCGGCCCTGGCCCACAAAGGTGGCCTCTGCCCCCAGCGCGCAGGCGACGGGCAGCATAAAGCGGAGCGTGGAGCCGCTCTCGCCGCAGTCGAGCGTGCCGCCCGCAAGTGCCTTGAGCAGGCCAAACTCAATACTCTTCATAGTGGGATGGACCTGGAAGCCGTCCTCGACGGTCTCGATGCGGGCGCCCAGCGCCGTGAGGCAACGCACCGTGGCTTCAATATCGGCGCAGGTGGTGTTGCAGGTCACGTGCGTCTCACCGTTGGCAAGAGCGGCGCAGATGATGAGGCGGTGCGCCATCGACTTGGACGCAATGGCGGGAACGGTGCCCTTGAGCGGGGAGGGGGTGATGCGGGCTAGCATGCGGATGCGTCTCCCTTCTGGCCGAGGCCCTCGGCAATTAAATCATGGAAGGTGGAAAGCGGCGTGCGGTCGATGCTGCAGCGACCAATGCGTGCGGCATCACCAGGTCGATAGTGTCACCGGCGCGTTTTTTGTCGTGCAGCGCCTCGGCAAAGATGGCGTCGGCCGAAAGCTCACAGCGGGTCTTGAGGCCATGACGGGCGCAGAGCTCCTCGATGCGACCGGGCAGCTCGGCATCGCAAATGCCGTGCAGGGCTGCGGCACGCGTGATGATGCCCATGCCGATCGACACGCAGTTGCCGTGTCCCAGCTCAAAGTGCTCGCAGGCCTCGACGGCATGTCCGGCGCTGTGTCCAAAGTTGAGGAGCTTGCGCTGGTTGGTCTCGCGTTCGTCGGCAACGACCACGGCGCGCTTAATGTCGATATTGCGGGCGATTATGAGCGCCACGCGGGCCACGTCGCGGTTCAGCAGCTCCAGCGTGAGCGGGGTTTTCTCCAGTTCCGCGAAAAGCTCTGGATCGGCAATCACGGCGTGCTTGACGACCTCGCCGCAGCCGTCAGCGAACTGCTCGGGCGTGAGGGTGGCCAGGCATCCCACATCGGCGATAACAACACTCGGCTGCCAAAAGGCTCCGGCGAGATTTTTGCCGGCGGCCAGGTCGATGGCCGTCTTGCCGCCCACCGACGAGTCCACCATGGCGAGCAGGCTCGTCGGGATCTGCACAAACTTGCAGCCACGCATGTAGGTGGCGGCCACAAAGCCGGCCACGTCGCCCACGACGCCGCCGCCGAGCGCCACGATCACGTCGGAACGCGAAAGCTCGTGCTCGGCCACAAACTCAAGAATGGCAACGTAGGTCTCGGCGCGCTTGTGTGCCTCGCCGGCCTCGAAGGTGCAGATGCTTACCTCATAGCCTGACGCCTCCAGGCTCTGCTTAACGGGCATCTGGTAGAGCGGACCCACGTTGGTGTCCGTCACGATGATGGCGCGAGTGCCTCCGGCGGTGGCGCGAACGAGCGGCCCTGCCTGCTCCAGCAAAAAGGTGCCCACGTGTACCTGGTAGGGACGTGCGGTGTCGATATCGATGGAAATCGCCATAAGCTATGGTCCTTTCGACCTGGCGTGATGGGTGGTCTAGTGGGCGCTCTCGTCGTCGAGTGCGCGCTTGATGCGATCGCCCTCGGCAAGGAGATTTTCCAGATAGCGCTGGTCGCGGTCCTTGAGCGCACGGCTGTAGGCGCCGAGCGAATCGATCAGATGGTCGATCTCGAAGGCGAGCGCGTCAGCGTCGTCGATCATGAGCTCGGACCACATCTTCGGGTTGAGGTGGGCCACGCGGGTGAGGTCGCGGTAGCTACCGGCCGAAAAGCCGTGGTGGACCTGGGCGGTGGGGCTCTTTACGTAGGCGTTGGACACCACGTGTGCGAGCTGGCTTGTAAAGGCGATCACGCGGTCGTGCTCGGCGGCGGTGGTCACGCTGAACTTGCCAAACCCCAAGGGGCGCACCATCTCGCGCACCTGGCCCAAGAGCTCCAGCTTAAGGGCATCGTCTACCGCGGGCGGAACGAGCACGAGCGGTGCGCCCTGGAACAGGTCGGCGCGGGAGTGCGCGTAGCCCGAGAACTGGGTGCCCGCCATGGGGTGTGCGCCCACAAAGTAAAAGCCGTGCTCTCGTGCGAGCTCAAAGGCCCGCTCACACACGATGCCCTTCACACCCACGGTGTCGATCACCACGGGGCCCATGATGCATCGGTGTCGGTGGCGTCGGCGAGCGCCTGAGCGTGGGCCTCGAGCCACTCGATGCATCCTTTAGGATAGCAGGCAAGGACTATGATGTCGCACTCGCCGAGCGTCTCGTCGTTGAGCTCGCCGGCGACGGTGCCCATGCTGGCGGCCGTCATGACGTCGTCATCGGGGTCCCAGGCCAGCACGCGGACGCCCGCCTGCGCATAGCCGCGGGCAAAGCTGCCGCCGATGAGGCCCAGGCCCACGATGCCGGCGCACTTGGGGCCACCCTGGTTAACGCGTGCGTTTCTCACCGTACCCATGGTCTACTCCTGAACGGTCTCTTGGCAGACGACCTCGCGGATGGCGCGGATGCGGCGCATGGTGTCGTCGAACTGGTCGGGGGTGAGGGCCTGGCGCCGTCGGACCAAGCGTGGCTCGGGTCGTCGTGGACCTCGATCTCCAGACCGTTGGCGCCGCAGGCAGTCGCGGCGAGCGCCATGGGCTCAACATAGCGGGTGTAACCGGTGGCGTGGCTGGGGTCGGCGACGACGGGCAGGTGCGACAGGTGGTGCAGCACCGGCACGGCGTTGAGGTCGAAGGTATTGCGGGTGCGGGTCTCGAAGGTGCGAATGCCGCGCTCGCACAGGATGACGTTATCGTTGCCCTCGCTCATGATGTACTCGGCAGCCATGAGCAGCTCATCGACGGTGCCGGACATGCCACGCTTGAGCAGGATCGGGGTCTTGGTCTTGCCGACCTCCTTGAGCAGGGGGAAGTTTTGCGCGTTGCGGGCGCCGATCTGCATGACGTCGATCTTTTTATCCAAGAAGACCTGCACGTCGCGCGGATCCATGATCTCGGTGACGATCGGCATGTCGAGCTCGGCGGATGCCTCGCATAGCAGGTCCAGGCCGGCGGGGCCCATGCCCTGGTAGGCGTAAGGGGAGGTACGGGGCTTGTAGGCGCCACCGCGCAGCATCGTGGCGCCGGCGGCCTTTACGCGTCGTGCGATGCGAATGAGGTTTTCGCCCTCGACAGAGCAGGGACCGGCGATGACCTGGAACTGGTCGCCGCCGATCTTGACGCCGTGGCCGCAGTCGATGACGGAGTCCTCGGGGTGGAACTTGCGGTTGGCGCGCTTAAAGGGCTCGGAGACGCGCTGCACGCGCTCGACGACATCCATGGACTCGAGCAGAAACGGGTCGATCTTGGTCGTATCGCCCACCAGGCCGATGATGGTCTCGTTCTCGCCGCGTGAGACGTCGGTCTTGAGACCCTTCTTCTCAATCCAGCTGACGATATGGCCGACGGCCTCGTCGCTGGCGCTCTGCTTTAAAATCGCAATCATAGTGTGCCTCTCACCTCGTTGGATAATGTTTGCAAAAACGGCCCGCATCGCGAGCCGTGTATATATGGTGCATGTGAGTTTATACTAATTATTTCACTTTTGCGTTCTAAAGTGAGCCTCTGCGCCGTGTCTCCCACGTAATTGCAAAGCTTTTTCTATTATTTTGTTAGCCCGTGGCGCTCTTGGGTATAATGCCAACCGTTCGCCCTATTAGCTCAGGGGATTAGAGCGTCTGCCTCCGGAGCAGAAGGCCGTTGGTTCGAATCCAACATGGGGCACCATCGAACGTAAGACCGTCCGAACCTCGCATGGTCCGGGCGGTTTTCTTATACCGACGCGACGTGATGGGACGTGGTATGGCAGCAACGGATATCGAGCGCGGGCTTTCGACCGCCGAGGTCGAGGAGCGCATTGCCGCCGGTAAGATCAACCGCAACATGGAGCTTAAGACCAAATCTGTCAAAGAGCTCATCATCGAAAACCTCTGCACGCTGTTTAACTTGATCAACGCTGTCTTGGCGATTTTGGTGTTGCTGACCGGTTCGTTTAAGAACCTGACGTTCCTGTTCGTGGTGTTCTTGAATACCGCCATCGGCGTCATCCAGTCCATGCGCTCCAAGAAGATGGTCGATAAGCTTACGCTGTTGACCTCTAAGAAGGCCATCGCGGTGCGCGACGGTGCCGAGGTGGAGCTCGACTTGGACCAGATCGTGCTCGACGACATTATTCGCCTGGGGCGCGGTGACCAGATTCCGGCCGACGCCGTGGTGGTGTCGGGTGAGGCGCTCGTTAACGAGAGCCTGCTGACGGGCGAGAGCGATCTCATCAAAAAGCAGCCCGGCTCCGAGCTCATGAGTGGCAGCTTTATCGACTCGGGCCTGCTGCGCGCTCGCGTGATCCATGTTGGCGCCGACAACTATGTGGCAAAGATCAACAACGAGGCCAAGTACGTCAAAAAGGTCAATTCCGAGATCATGAATGCGCTGAACTCTATCGTGCGCTTTGCGAGCCTCATTATGATTCCGCTCGGCCTGGCACTCTTTGCCTCGAGCGTGAGCGAGCTGTGGGATGCTGCCGGTACGCCGGGCGATAGCGCGCTTTCGTGGTGTTTTTCCGAGCTGCTTGCCGGTCGCGTGCCTTCGTCGGCGCTGCTGTCTACGGTGGGCGCTCTTTTGGGCATGATTCCGCAGGGCCTGGTGCTGCTGACCTCGTCGGTGCTTGCCATCGCCACGGTGCGTCTGGCGCGCCGCAAGGTTCTCGCGCAGCAGCTCTACTGCATCGAGACGCTCGCGCGCGTCGACGTGCTGTGCCTGGACAAGACGGGCACCATCACGTCGGGTCGCATGGAGGTCGAGGGCACTTATCCGCTGCCTGTTGAGGGCGTTGGCTTTGGCGCGGACTCGGACGAGGCAGCTGTCCCCGTCGAGACCACGGTCCTCGATTTTGCGCTTGCCAACGTAGCGCGTGCCACCTCGGCAGACGCCAACGAGACCTGTCAGGCGCTGCTCAACTACTACGCCGACCGCCCGGTCGAGGTGTCCGAGCCGCTGGCGGTCATTCCGTTCTCGTCGTCTAAAAAGTGGAGCGGCGCCTCGTTTGCGCAGGGCTCCTATGTGATGGGCGCAGCGCAATTTGTGCTTTCGGCGCGCGCCTTTGCGCAGGTCGAGAACCGTGTGGCCGAGCTTGCCGACACCTGCCGCGTGCTTGTGGTGGCCCGTGTGGACGGCTTTACGCCCGACGGCGATATGGCGGGCGAGGCCGAGCCCGTGGGCTTTGTGACCATTCGCGATGAGATTCGCACTTCGGCCGCCGAGACCATCGGCTACTTTAACGAGCAGGGCGTGACCCTCAACGTGATCAGCGGCGACGACCCGCGCACGGTGTCGTCGATCGCGCGCGTGGTGGGCGTTCCGGGGGCCGATGCCTACGTCGACGCCACGACGCTCGATACGCCGTCCAAGATTGATGCGGCGGTGGACCGCTATCACGTCTTTGGCCGCGTGACCCCGCAACAGAAGCGCGAGCTCGTGCAGGCGCTCAAGCGTCGCGACCATACCGTTGCCATGACGGGCGACGGCGTCAACGACGTGCTGGCGCTCAAGGAGGCAGACTGCTCCGTGGCCATGGCCGCCGGCTCCGATGCCGCGCGCAACGTGGCCGAGATCGTGCTGGTCGACAATGATTTTGCCTCGATGCCCGCCGTGGTGGCCGAGGGCCGTCGCTCCATCAACAACTTGCAGCGCTCTGCGGCGCTGTTCCTGACCAAGACGCTGTTCTCGATGGGCTTGGCGGCGCTGTGCATCGCGTTTCCGCCGTATCCCTTCGAGCCGATTCAGATGACACTCATCAACTTCTTCTGCATCGGCGCGCCGGGCTTTGTGCTGGGTTTGGAGCCCAATAATGCCCGCGTGAAGGGGTCATTCTTGACCAACGTGCTCAAGCGTGCGCTGCCGGCGTCGCTGGCGGTCATTATGGCTGCGGCGCTCGATATCTTTGTGGCGCGCGTGTTCGGCTTTAACCAGCTCACGCTTTCGACCATGTGCCTGCTCACGTCGTGCGCGGCGAGCGTGAGCCTGATCTGGCGCTGCTCGCAGCCGCTCACTCCCTTGCGCGTGGTGCTCTTTGTATTTGTCGTCGTCGGTATCTTGGTGGGCGTTATCGGATTCCCGGAACTGCTGTCCATCGCTAATCTTTCGATGGGCGAGGCGGTTATCTTGCTGGCGATCGTCGTCTTTACCTGCACGGTGTTCTTTAAGCTCGCCACGATCATGGATTCGCTTAAGCCGCGTCGTCGCCATGCTGCCACCGGCTTTGGCCGTGGCGTTCGCGTCCGTCTGGGTCGCGGTGGCGGCAAGGTGAGCTCGACGGGTTCAACTGCCCAGCGTTTTGCCAAGCGCGTCGCCGCCGATATGGCGCAGCGCCGTGAGGAGCGCACCGCTCGCGAGGCCGAGGTTCGCGCGCTCGAGGGTGTGGAAAAGGCCCAGCCCAAGAAAAAGAAGGCACGGGCGTCACTCGCTCGCGTGTGACCAAGTCCGCCCAGGGCATTAAGGTCTCGATGCCGAGCAAGAAGAAAAAGCCCGTAAAGAAAGCCTAGCTCCAGCCGCCCGGGGGATGATTTTCTAATCCCCGTCCCAGAAAAATCATCCCTCCACAAAGACTACCCTGGCGATGTTGATTGGTGCCTTGCTCCTGTGGGGGCGTGGCGATGTTATGCTCTAACCTCGACTGTATGAATTGCTCCGAAAAGAGGAAGCCGTGATCTGCCCGCATTGCCTTAAGACCATAGAGGACGGCGCCTCGTTCTGCCCCTATTGCAACGCATACGTTGGTCCGGGCGACGGTCCCGAGCATACCGAGTTCGTATTCTGCGATGGTTGTGGCGCACGCCTGTCCCCGCATGATCGCACCTGTCCCAAGTGCGGGCGCCCCGCCCCGGGCATCCTTTCCAAAGACGCGGCCGCATCCGATTTGGCGGCAGGCCGCACGGCCGGCTTCCCGCGCTTGACGCAGGAGCAGATCGATACTGAGGTGCCCCATGCGCCGGCCTCTGCCGCCGCGGTGCTCTCGGATGCCGCCGATCCCAACGAGACCTGCGTGCTGCCGGCCTTCGACAAGGATTTTGGCATCCCCAAGGTCGATATCCCCACACCGGTGTCCCTGCGCGATGATGTCCAGCCCAAAAAGCAAAAGGCCAAGCGCAAGGTCCATCCCGACGAGGATGCCTATCACAAGCACAAGCGCCATATCCCCAAACCGCTTATCGTCATCGCGGTGCTCGCCGCCGTGTGCGGTGGTGCGTATTGGTTTGTGACTGCCGATCCTATGGGCGTCATGCCCGGCTTCTACGACCAGTTTGGCCAGGCCGCCAAGACCACCTTCCCGTCGCGCCAAAAGGGCGAGGCCACCGAGAAAGAGTCCAAGCAAGAGGATGCGTCCGAGGTCGTTCAGGAGGAGACCGTCTTAACCGACGACCAGCTCTACGCCAGGCTCGACGGCCTGTACCAGACCATCGTGTCGTACAGCGACGATGATCAGATCGGCGAGGTCATCGATTCGTTTAATAACGGCTATCTGCGTACGCCGCTCTCCACCCGCCAGGAGCTGTCGCAGAGCGCTTATGCCCTGCGCGATCAGATTAAAAAAGACCCAGGATGAGCTCAATAACCTCAAGGTTCAGGACGACACCGTCTATGCGGAGGACATCGATCATCTAAAGCAGCTTGCCCAGTGGATGTACGAGCGTGTCGACGTGATCTGCCAGAGCTGGGATATCTCGCTGTCCATTCCCGACGGCGAGTCGCTGAGCGCCCGTCAGAGCGAGATCCTGGCGCCCATCGCACAAGGCGGCAACAGCGCGCTTAACCAGTACGACGCCAACGTGAGCGCATGGAGACCGCAGCAACGTTCGTAATTTGTTGCCCTCCGGCGGCATAACCTGCGTGCGCAATTGATGGAAGCCCGTGCTTATTGCTACAATTTGACCAAATATGCTTTAAACGCACGAGGAAGGAACCACATGTTTGGTTTTAAGAAAGAGCTCTACACGCCCGAGTATCAGCTTGCCGGCGATGAGTGCGCGGTGATCGAGACGTCGAAGGGCACCATCAAGGTCAAGTTTGACGGCGAGGCGCCCCCATCCACGTGGCGAACTTCTGCGAGCTTTCCACGATGGGTTTTTACGACGGCCTTAAGTTCCATCGCTATGTGCCCGGTTTTGTGATCCAGGGCGGCGACCCCAATACCCGCGATATGTCCGGCGCCGATGTCGCCGCCGGCCTTGAGGGCCCCGACGGCATGCCCGGTACCGGTGGCCCCGGCTACTGCATCAAGGGCGAGTTCGCTACCAACCCGCGTAACAGCCACGTCGACGGCGCGCTTGCCATGGCACGTTCCATGGATCCCGATTCCGCAGGTTCACAGTTCTACTTCTGCCTGGGTGCCCAGCACAACCTCGACTCCGGCTATACCGTCTTTGGCACCACGGTCGAGGGCCTCGACGTCATCTCGCAGCTGCGTGCCGGTGACGAGATCGTCCATGTCGAGATCGTTCACGAGTAAAGGGGACTTCCTTGAATAGCCAGCTGATCCAACAGGGCCGCGCCGCTTATCGCGCGGGTGATTATTCCGCTGCCGCCCAGATGCTCGGTGCGGCAAAGACCCCCGGTGAGATTATGGGCGAGGCCGACCATCTGCGCGGCAACGCCTTGATGCACTTGGGCATGTATGCCGAGCCGCCGAGGCCTACGCCGCCGCCCTTAACGACGGTACCTATGGCAAGCGCGGCGCGCTGCTTACCAACCGCGGCAAGGCGCTTGCTGCCGTGGGTGACTATGTGACCGCAGCGCAGGCTTTCTCCGCTGCAACGCAGGATGCATCCTATGCCACGCCGTTTAAGGCCTATCTGGGTCTGGGCAACGCCCTGTTCCAGTCGGGCGATTATGCCAATGCCGGCACCGCCTTCCGTCAGGCTGCCATCGATGCGCAACCCGGCTCCCGCCGCCGCCCTCGGCGATCTTGGCCGCTGCTTCATTAAGCTCGGCGTCCGGCAGACGCCGTAGAGACCTACCGCACGGCCATTGACTTTGCCGGTCCGCGCGACGACACACGTGCGCTTAACGCCGGTATGGGCGAGGCGCTCTCTGCCGCCGGTCGCCCCTCTGACGCGCTCGATGCCTTTAACGCCGCCACCGCCGATGGCATCTACCAGCTCACGCCCGAGCAGGCCGACGAGCTTGCCCGCGTGCACGATTCCCTCGCCGCGCTTTCGGCCCAGACGGCCATGGCCACGGCGCCGGCTCCCGCGATGGATGCTCCCGCCGTCGACCCGCTCGACCCCACGGGTGCTACCGGTCAATTTATGCCCGACCCCTCGGACACCGGCTTCTTCACCCTGTCCGAGTCCGAGATGGTTCAGCAGGACCGCAAGGAGGCCAAGGTCCGTCGTCGCCATCGCCACACGGGCCTCAAGGTTTTCTTGGTGTTGCTTCTGCTGATCGTCATTGCCGCAGGCGGTCTTGGCTTCGCCTACACGCGCGGCCTGGGCTTTCCCTCGCAGGAGTCTGTTGTCACCGACCTGTTCCAGCTGCCGGTGACGGCGATACCGCCAAGGCTGAGTCCTGTCTGGCCTCCAGCCTGTCCGAGGACGCCAAGGCGATGATCGTTTCCTCGATCCCGCAGGGCGCCACCGTCTCCATCGAGGGCATGGACCAGTCTATGACCGAGACCACCGCCAAGGTCAAGGCGTCGCTGTCCAAGGGCGGCGAGCAAGAGTACACCGTCAAGTTCGTGCGCTCCGACAACCATATCGGTTGGGCCGTCTCCTCGCTCGACATCGATCTCTCGGCCGCTGACAACCAGTAGTGACCTTATGAGATTTGGCGCTGCCCGGTGCTTCACCGCAAGTGAGGTGCCGGGCTTGCGCTAGTATGATGGGCTAGTAGTTTTCCAGCAATCATCCAACACATCAGGAGTTGCGTTGTTTTCTTTGATGGATATGTTCTTCGGTAGCTATGCGGGCGATCTTGCCATCGACCTCGGCACCGCCAACACGCTTGTCTCCGTGCGCGGCAAGGGCATCGTCATTCGCGAGCCTCCGTTGTCGCCATCGACAAGAACGATGAGCGCATCCTGGCTGTCGGTATCGAGGCAAAGCGCATGCTCGGCCGTACGCCCGGCAACATTGTGGCTGTGCGTCCCCTTAAGGACGGCGTTATCGCCGACTTTGACGTTACCGAGGCCATGCTTCGCTATTTTATCGACAAGGCGTCCGAGAAGCGCTATCCGTGGACCCCGCGTCCGCGCGTTGTCGTCTGCGTCCCCTCCGGTGTCACGTCGGTCGAGAAGCGCGCCGTTTTTGAGGCTACGATCCAGGCCGGTGCCCGCCAGGCATACCTGATCGAGGAGCCCATGGCCGCTGCCATCGGCGCCGACTTGCCTGTCGAGGAGCCCACTGGCTCCATGGTCATCGATATCGGTGGCGGTACCACCGAGGTCGCCGTTATCGCCATGGGCGGTATCGTCGTGTCGCAGTCCATCCGCATTGCCGGTGACGAGTTTGATCAGGCCATCCTTACCCACGTTCGCGATGCCTATAACCTGGCTATCGGCGAGCGCACGGCCGAGGACATCAAGATCAAGGTCGGTTCTGCCGTGCCGCTCAAGGACGAGCTCGACGTCGAGGTCAACGGCCGCGACGTGATCACGGGCTGCCCAAGACCGTGCGCATCGAGAGCGAGGAGATTCGTCGCGCGCTCAACAAGCCGCTCGACGAGATGGCCAAGGCCGTCAAGGACGCCCTCGACGCCACGCCGCCCGATCTTGCCTCGGATCTTATGTACTACGGCATCCTGTTGACCGGTGGCGGTGCGCTGCTGCGCGGTCTCGACGTGCGTCTGCGCGACGAGACCGGCGTTTCGGTCAACGTCAGCCTACGGCGCTCGACAACGTCGTCAACGGCTGCGCCCGCGTGCTCGAGGCCAACGCGTTTGACGGTGGCTTCGTCCAGACCAATGCTTAATTTCCAAAAGGTGGATTCCATTTGGCACGATCTTCGGGTTTCTCTTCAAATCTGAATACCAAGCGACAATCAACGGGTATGCGCCCGTTGATTGTTTTCAGCGTAATTTCGGTGCTGCTGCTCACGTTTTACATTCGCGAGGGCGAGGCGGGGCCGATTCATGCCGTGCGTTCGGGCGTGACGACGATTACCTCGCCGGTGCGTTTTGTGGGCTCGGCTGTGGCCGCGCCCTTTAACGCAATCGGAAACGTGTTCTCAAACCTTACGGCTTCGCAAGACACCCTCGACGAGCTTAAGAAGCAAAACGAGGTCCTGACGTCAAAGGTTGCTGAGCTCTCCGAGGCTCAAAAGACCGCCGAGCGACTCGAGAGCCTGGTCGGTCTGCAGTCGACCTACAACCTCAAGTCCACCGCGGCTCGCATTGTCGGCGCGTCGGGCGATGCCTGGACCTCGACCGTTACCATCGACAAAGGCTCTGCCGACGGTCTTACCATCAACATGCCCGTGACGAGTTCTGCCGGTGTCATCGGTCAGATTATCGAGTTTCGGCCAAGACCTCCACCGTCCGCCTGATTAGTGATGAGAACTCGGGCGTGTCCGCCATGGTGCAGGATACGCGCGCTCAGGGTATGCTGCAGGGGCAGCCCGACGGTACCCTGCGCCTGGAGCACGTGAGTGTCGATTCCGACGTGAAGGTGGGCGACATCATCGTGACCTCGGGCATCGGCGGCGTATTCCCCAAGGGCCTGCCGCTCGGTACGGTCTCGTCGGTGGAGAAGTCTGCCAACGATGTGTACTACACCATCGTCGTGCGCGCCCAGACAACGGCCGAAAACAACGAGGAAGTGCTGGTCATTACGTCGCTGACCGATGAGCAGTCGGCTTCGGACGAGGATGTGAGCAGCGCCAACAGTACGCCGCAGGGCACCTCGCGCGATGCGGCCACCAAGTCCAAAGACGAAAGCTCGGATGAAAGCTCCGATGCGTCCGACACGACTGACTCGGGTTCGAGCGAATAGGGAGGCATGTCCATGGATCTACACGAACAGGGGACTGGCTCCCGCACTTTTGCGATTGCCGCCATTGTCTGCGTCCTGCTGCAGGCGGGCTTGGCGCCGCAGATCTCCATCGCGGGCGGTCGCGTCAACTTTATGATTATCCTGGTGTGCCTGAGTGTGTTTTCGGGCGATCCCACGCGGGCCGTCATCTGCGGTTTTTGCAGTGGCCTGTTCTACGACCTGTCGGCAGCCGTGCCGGTGGGCGTGATGTCGCTGTTGCTGACAGTGGGCAGCTTTGCCCTGACACACAGTGCCGCCGGTCAGACGGGCGGCACCCCGAGCGCTCGCGGCATCACGGTGGGCGCCTTTGCGCTTGCCATTAACGTGATCTACAGCATTATCTTGCTATTTATGGGACTGGAATCGAGTTTTGTCGTGGCGATCTTTGGACACGCCCTGCCGTCCTCGATTCTGACCGGTCTGGTCGCCGTTCCGTTTTTGATGTCCGGCGTCGCGCCACAGTCTGGCTATGGGTTCTCCGCGCGCGGTGGGCGTCAGACGGGTATGCGCTTTAAGCCCAAGACCCGTAAGCTCAAATAGGGGAGGTCTGTAGATGTCTTCCCAGTTGACGGTTGTTGTCGCCGGTATCGTGCTGGTCGTGGCCATTGTGGTCGCGCTGGTCATCATGCGCCGCGGCGACTCCCGCTTTACCTACGACACGCAGCACGGAACGGCCCCGCGCGCCACCGAGGGCGAGGGCAATACGGCCGCTACGGCCTTCAAGGGCCGCTTTTCCATCCTCACCGCGGGCGTGGGTGCGATGTTTGCCGCGCTTGCCGTTAAGCTGTGGGGCATGCAGATGGTCTCGTCGGACTACTACGACAAGCAGGCCAAGAGCAATCAGACCCGTACCGTTACCACGCCTGCCGTTCGTGGCCGCATCTTGGACCGCAACGCGTCGCGCTGGTGCAAAACCGCCCCTCGCTCGCCGTCGTCGCCTATCGCGACCTTGCCGACGACAAGGTACTGTGCGTCATCTTGCCAACGTGCTCGGCATGCCGTATATCGCGGTGCTGCGCAACATCCAGGACAATTCCGAAGGCGCGCAGAGCCTGCATACGATCGCGACTGACGTGCGCCGCTCCACTGTCGCCTACATTCAGGAGCACGCCGGTGAGTTTCCCGGCGTGAAGATCGCCGAGCGCACCGAGCGCCAATACCCGTATGGCGAGACCGCCTGCCATATCTTGGCTATACCGGCACCATTACCTCCGAGCAGCTCGAGGCGCAGAACAGGAAGTCGTCGGACGGCAGCGATAGCGCGGCTGGCCAGATCTCGTATCAATCGGGCGATATTGTGGGCCAGGCGGGCGTAGAGATTTACTACGAAAATCTGCTGCAGGGCATTCGTGGTGAGCAGACCGTGAAAGTTGACGCCTCGGGTAACGTGACCGGTCAAGCCGGCGCCGTTCCCGCCAAGGCCGGTTCTGACATTAAGCTTACGCTCGATCTTAAGATTCAACAGGCCTGCGAGACGGCTCTGGCGAATGCCATTGAGCTTGCCAAGACCACGGGTCATAGCGATGCCGGCAACGGCGCCGTGGTGTGCCTCGATCCCAACAATGGTGAGATTCTGGGTATGGCGAGCGAGCCCAAGTTTGATCCGTCGGTGTTCATCGGCGGCGTTTCCAACGACGTGTGGACCGAGCTCAACGACGACAAGGGTTCGCATCCGCTGCTCAACCGCGCCATTAGCGGCCAGTATATGTCGGCTTCGACCATCAAGCCGCTCTCGGCTCTGGCCGGTCTTGAGTTTGGAACCTATACCTCAGGCCAGACCACGAACTGCACGGGCTATTGGACGGGCCTGGGCAAGTCATGGGGTAAGTACTGCTGGCTGCATTCCGGTCACGGCACTATGACGCTGCAATCCGGTATCGCCAACTCGTGCGACCCCGTGTTTTACGATATGGGTAAGGCGTTTTTCTACAACGACCAGCATCCCGAGGGTCTGCAAGAGGTCTTTCGCCGTTGGGGCCTGGGCAAGACCTGCGGCATCGATCTGCCAAGTGAGGGCACCGGTCGCATTCCTGACGCCAAGTGGAAAGAGTCCTACTTTACCGACGCCTCGGCCGAGGACCGCAAGTGGAATGCCGGCGATATGACTAACATCGCTATCGGCCAGGGCGACATTTTGGTGACGCCGCTGCAGATGGCGTGTGCCTACATGGGCCTTGCCAACGGCGGCAAACAGTATGTGCGCATGTGTTCTTGTCTGCTGTCTCGCGTGATGGCGACGGCGATGCCTACAAGTACAACGGCAAGGGCAAAAAGAAGCGCCTTGAGGCTCAAATTAACAACGATGCTGATCTTGCGCTGGTCCGCAACGGCATGCACGATGTGATTTACTCGGCGTCGACTTCGACCGCCGCACACTTTAACTCCTTGACCCCCACGGTCTACGGCAAGTCCGGCACGGGCGAGAAGAGCGGCGAGGACGATTACGCGTGGTTTTGCGCCTACGCGCCGGCCGATGAGCCAAGTACGTGATTGTCACTGTCTTGGAACAGGGCGGTGGTGGCTCCGATACCGCGCTGCACGTCGTGCGCGATGTCCTCGGTGCCATTTATGACGAGCCCGACACATCTTCTGCCACGGGCGATTCTTCGGTTCGATAGGAGGTTGCGATGGATTTTTCGCCGGCGGACCTGTTCCGCTCAACTAAAACCGGTTCCCGCAGCAGCCTGGACCGTGTCAACAAGCAGCTTTCGGCCTCGCGCGGCACGTTTCGCCAGAAGGTGCACATCGGCGTGCTGCTGGCAACCTTGGCACTCGTTGCCTATGGTGCATCATCATTTGGTCGGCATCGCAGTTTAAGGCCGACGCCTCATTTTCGCGCCACCTGTTGGGCATCGGCATCGGTGCGGTGCTTGCGGTGCTCGTCTGGCGTACCGATCTGCGCGGCATCTCTAACTTCTCGACGGCGCTGCTCGTCATCGACCTCATTGTGATTTTCTCGCCCAAGATTCCGGGGCTGTCCTATACGGGCGGTCTGGGCATGACGGGCTGGATCAAGATTCCCGGTATCGGTCTTACCTTCCAGCCGGTCGAGCTCGCCAAGCTCATCACGATCTTCTTTATCGCCACGCTTGGTTCGCAGTACAACGGCCGCATCGATACCGCCCGCGACTACATTAAGCTCTGCGGCATGCTTTCCGTTCCGTTTTTGGCCGTCGTCGCTATGGGCGACCTGGGTTCGGGCTTGGTCGTGTTGGTGTCGGGTGCCGTTGTGATCTGCATGAGCGGTGCGCGCCGCGAATGGGTGCTGTCGACCTTGGCTCTGCTCGTGGGTTTGGTGGCGCTCATCCTGGCGCTCGATTCGGTGCTCGATTCTCTTTTGGGCCATGACGTTTTGATCAAGCAGTACCAGATGAACCGACTGACCGTCTTTATCGACCCCGATAATGCCGATTCGGACGATGCCTACAACTTGCAGCAATCGCTCATCGCGGTTGGATCGGGTGGCTTTTTCGGTAAAGGTCTGGGCCATGCGACGCAGTCTGCCGGTGGCTTTCTGCCCGAGTTCCACACCGACTTCGTCTTTGCCTTTTTGTCCGAGACCTTTGGCTTCTGCGGCTCCTTTTTGCTGCTGTGCCTGTACGTGCTGCTCATGTTCTCGACGATTCGCGTCGCCTTTAAGTGTGAGTCTCTGTTCCTACGCTTGTCATGCGTGGGTATCGTCGGCATGTGGGCATTCCAGACCTTCGAGAACATCGGCATGTGCATCGGCATGATGCCGATTACCGGTATTCCGCTGCCGTTCATTAGCTTCGGTTCGTCCTCGATGATGATCCAGTTGCTGACGGTGGGTATCGTACAATCCATATGGCGGCATCGTTCGGGCGCCGCGTAACCGCTGGAGGGGTTTGCTATGAAGATTCCCGTGGACAAGCTGACCCGCGTCTTTAAGATGGGCGCGACCACCAAGAAGGATTCCGACACGCCGGTTCGCGTGTCCGTCTACCTCGATTCGTCTGCCTCGCGTTTTTTGGTCGAGACGGTGCGCGATGCCTTCGTGCCGCAGACGACGTCTGGCATTGTGCGCGTTGAGCGCCTGGGTGAGGACCGTATCGTCCCCAAGACCGATACCGACGTGGTGCTGGTCCTTTCGTGCGGATCCGACCGTCTGGAGAGCGCTGTACAGGAGCTTGTGATTGCCGGCGCCCCCGTGTGCGTGCTGGCCGAGTCCGCTGTCGAGGTGCCTTTTATCCAGGAGTCCACGCCCATGCTCGGCGCGGTGGCGGCTACCGATAAGACGTATCTGCTCGAGACGCTCGCTCGCTGGATTCTCGACCGCACGGACAAGGAGACAGCCTTTGCGGCGAACTTTGCCTTTATGCGTATCGCCGCCGCCAACCGCATCATCACCTCGTGCGCGCTTACCAATATGGCGACGGGTGCGCTGGTGTTTTTGCCGGGGGCCGATTATCCCGTTATGGCGCTGGCGCAGGTGGGCATGCTCTTTGAGCTCGCGGCCATCTTTGGACGCGGTATTAAGCCCGAGCGCGGCTACGAGGTCGCGGGCGTGCTTGCCGGCGGCTTGGTGCTCCGCGCCGTCACCCGCGCCCTGGTAAAGCAGACGCCGCATATCGGGTTTGTCGTCAAGGCGCTGACCGCCGCCGCGGGCACCTATGGTATGGGCCGTGCGCTCGTTTCGCTGTATGAGCGCGACATCGATTACAGCCGTGCCAACGAGGTGGCTGCCGCCACGTTCTCGCGCGTTCGCGACCTGGTGACCACGGTTGCCGGCGCTACTCGTCCCATGGGTCCCTTTGAGGACGCATCCGATCTCGCTGCTTAGGGGTTTCTTTTGCGCGCTGTGTACCAAGACTGTTTTCATTTGATTGAGCCCTGCTCGCAAAGGTCGAGAAGCCGAGTCGCTATATCGACCATGAGTGGGGCACGCTCTCCAAGGCCGATGCCGACTATCGTTGCTGCATGATTTACCCGGATGTGTACGAGGTTGGCCTGCCCAACCAGGGTATTGCCATCCTGTACAACATCCTCAATCAGCCGAGGGCATTTCCTGCGAGCGCGGCTATGTGCCGTGGCCCGATATGGCGATGCCATGCGCGAGGCTGGTATCCCGCTGCTGTCGCTCGAGGGCGCAGCACCCGTGGCCTCGTTCGATATCGTCGGCATGCACGTGCCGCATGAGATGGCCGTGACAAACTTTCTCGAGGCCCTCGATCTAGCCGGCATTCCGCTGCTGGCGGCCGACCGCACCGAGGACGACCCCATCATCACTGCCGGTGGTCCCTCGGTCTATAACCCCGAGCCGTATGCAGCCTTCTTCGATGCCATCCTCATTGGCGAGGCGAGGAGTCGCTGCTCGAGGTTTGCCAGCTGCATCGCCGCTTGCGCGACGAGGGCGTCTCGCGCGCTCAGATTGTCGAGCAGCTCGCGACGGTCGGTGGCACCTATGTGCCGTCGCTCTACGAGGTGCGCCATGACGAGCCCTGCTCGCCGCATGGCTACACCGTGCCGCGCGAAGGCAAGGACGTCCCACCGGTGGTCTACAAGCGCGTCGTTGAGGACTTTGGCGCTACCAATCCGTTGTCGCAGTCGTGCGTGCCCTACGCGCAGCTCGTTCACGACCGCCTGTCGATCGAGATTCTGCGCGGTTGTGCCCGCGGCTGCCGTTTTTGCCAGGCCGGCATGACCTATCGCCCGGTGCGCGAGCGCTCGGCCGACCAGATTGTGTCCTCGGTGATCCAGGGCCTGGAAAAGACCGGCTATGACGAGGTGTCGCTTACCTCGCTTTCGACCACCGATCACTCCTGCATCCGCGATGTGCTCGGTCGCCTTAACCGCCGTCTGGAAGATACGGGCATTCGCGTGTCCATTCCCTCGCAGCGCCTGGATTCGTTTGGCGTGGATATGGCCGAGTCGGTCGCCGGCGAAAAGAAGGGCGGCCTGACGTTTGCCCCCGAAGCCGGCAGTCAGCGCATGCGCGACATCATCAACAAGAACGTGACCGAGGAGGACTTGGACCGTGCGGCCAAGGCGGCCTTCGAGGCTGGTTGGAACCGCATGAAGCTCTACTTTATGATGGGCCTTCCCGGCGAGCGCGACGAGGATATCGTGGCCATCGCCAACCTGGCCGACCATGTGCTCGAGCTCGGCCGCTCCGTGGTTCCCAAGGCGCGTCGCGGCTCCATCTCGGTGTCCATCTCGGTGTCGGTGTTTATCCCCAAGCCGCCACGCCGTTCCAATGGTGCCCGCAGCTCGATTACGATGACGTCAAGCGTCGCCAAAAGCTGCTCATCACGAGCGTGCGCAACCGCGCCGTACGCGTGCACTACCACGATGCCGAGACCTCGCTCGTTGAGGCCGCGCTGTCTCGCGCCGGCCGTGACATGACGCCGGTCATCATCGACGCCTGGCGTGCGGGCTCGCGTTTTGACGCCTGGGTGGAGCATTTTTCGCTCGATAACTGGAAAGAGGCGGCGGCCAAAAACGCCATCGACCTCAACGAGCTCGTGCACCTGCCTACGAACTGGACTGGCGCCTGCCCTGGGAGCACGTGAGCCCCGGCTGCCTCGCGCGGCTTTCTCGAGCGCGAGTACCGCCGCTCGCTGGAGGGTGTCACGACGCCCGACTGCACCCGCACGTCGTGCACCGGCTGTGGAATCTGCCCCACGCTCCATGCCAAGAACGTATTGGTGGGTGATCGCGCATGAGTGAGCGCTTGACCGACAACTCCACGCTCTTTAGGCTTCGCGTTCGCTATGGCAAGCGCGACCGTCTTAAGTACCTGGGCCATCTCGAAGTGATTCATACCATTGAGCGCATCGTGCGTCGCGCGGGGCTGCCCTACGCCGTGACGCAGGGTTTCTCCCCGCACATGCGCGTGGGCTTTTCGTCGGCGTTGCCGGTGGGAACGTCGTCGACCTGCGAGTGGTATGACCTGTTTATGACCGAGTTCGTTGCACTCGACGAGGCGTTTGGGCGCCTGGCTGCTGCCTCTCCGGCCGATCTGGCCCCCATCGAGGCCGCCTACATCGACGTGCGCACGCCGGCGCTGACGGCGCAACTCACGCGTCTGTCCTATCGTATCGATCTGCATCTCGATCCTGAGGCACCGGTGGATGCCGACGAGGTGCGTCGCGCTATCGATACGCTGCGCGCGGGCCATGGCATCGACTACGCACGCGGTAAGAAGGGCAAGCGCCTAGACCTTGACCACACACTGGTGGGCTATGAGCTCACGGCAGGGGAGCGCCCGGACCATCTGGTGCTCATGCTCGACACCCATGCCGACAACGAGGGTCCATGCGTCCGGAAATTTTGCTTTCTGCCGCTGATGTTTTGTTGCAGGGCTTGACCCCGGGCGTCGATGCACCTATCGTTTCCACCGGTATGCAAGACCTCGTGACCATCTGCTCCTACGATGTCGAGCGTCAGAATCAAGCATGCGAGGACGACGAGGGCCGACTCGTCAGCCCCATACCTGTGCGAACTTGTGGATTTGCTCCACATACTCGTTGACGGGGGTATTATCGCCTGCTACTATATTCGGCTGTTGCACTAACTGATGCATGAAGGCAAGTAAACATGTACGCAATCGTTAACACGGGCGGCAAGCAGTACAAGGTCGCCACCGACGATGTCATCACCGTCGAGAAGATCGAGGGCAATGAGGGCGATAAGATCACCCTGCCGGTTATCTTCCTCAACGATGGTAAGAAGATCGTCACCGATCCCGACAAGCTGGCCAAGGCCAAGGTTACCGCTCAGATCGTTGAGCAGTTCAAGGGCGAGAAGCAGCTGGTCTTCAAGTTCCACAAGCGCAAGCGCTATCGTCGTCTGAAGGGTCACCGTCAGCAGCTCACCAAGCTGAAGATTGTGAAGGTTCAGGCTACCTCCCGCGCCAAGAAGGCTGTCAAGGCAGAGGCTGAGGCTGTTGCCGAGGCTCCCGTCGCCGAGTAGATTACACTCGTAACGAAAGAGTAGGTATACACAATGGCACACAAAAAAGGACTCGGTTCCTCCCGTAATGGCCGTGACTCCCGCGGTCAGCGCCTTGGCACGAAGCGCTATGCCGGCCAGACGGTAACCACGGGCACGATTCTCGTCCGTCAGCACGGCACGCACATCCACCCGGGTGAGAACGTTGGCCGTGGCAAGGACGACACGCTGTTCGCGCTGGTCGACGGTACCGTTGAGTTCCACAAGGGTATCAAGCACAGGGTCAGCGTACGCCCGCTCGCGAACGCGTAATTCACCCTTCATAGAGCACATATGTGGGAGGCACTTGAGTTTTAGGATTCAAGGGTCTCCCTCTTTTTTGTAGGAGGCGATTCTGTTGTCACAGTTCACCGATATCAGCCGCATTAACGTTTGCGGCGGCGACGGCGGAGCCGGTTGCATGTCGTTTAGGCGCGAGGCATTTGTTCCCAAGGGCGGCCCCGATGGCGGCGACGGCGGTCGTGGCGGCAATGTCGTCATCCAGGCCGACGCTCAGCTGTCTTCGCTGATCGATTACCGCTTTAAGCATCATTTCCGTGCTGAGCGCGGAACGCATGGCCAGGGTGCCCGTCGCAACGGCAAGAGCGGTGAGGACCTGATTTTGAAAGTCCCCATGGGCACCGTAGTCCGCGAGCTCGATCCCGAGACGCAGACCCCGATGTTCGAGATTGCTGATCTGGTGCACGACGGTGAGCGCGTAGTCGTGGCGCCCGGTGGTGCCGGCGGTCTGGGCAACACCCACTTTGTGACGTCGGTGCGCCGCGCGCCTGCGTTTGCCCAACTGGGTGAGCCTGCGAGGAGCATTGGATCGAGCTCGAGATGAAGCTCATGGCCGATGCCGCGCTTGTGGGCTTTCCCTCTGTCGGCAAGTCCTCGCTCATCGCGCGTATGAGCGCTGCCCGTCCCAAGATTGCCGACTACCCGTTTACCACGCTTGTGCCCAATCTGGGCATGGTGCGTGCCGGCGAATATTCTTACGTCGTTGCCGACGTCCCCGGTCTCATCGAGGGCGCGAGCGAGGGTCGTGGCCTGGGCCATCAGTTCCTGCGCCACATTGAGCGCACGGCCTTGATCATGCATGTCGTTGACATGACGGGCGGGTTTGAGGATCGCGATCCGGTTGAGGACTATCGCATTATTAACCGTGAGCTTGAGCAGTATGGCGCTGAGCTTTCGGAGCGTCCGCAGATCGTCGTCGCCAACAAGTGCGATGCTCCGGGCACGGCCGACAAGATTGCCGACCTTAAGCGTGCGGCGCTCGACGACGGGCATATGTTCTTTGCCGTGTCCGCTGTGACGGGTGCCGGTCTCAACACGTTGATGCTTGCCGTGGGCGAGCAGGTGGCCAAGCTCCGCGCTGAGCTGGCGGTCTCTGATGAGCCGGTCGATTTGCGCGACGAGGAGTGGGAGCGTCGCCGCCTGCAGCGCGAGAAGCGGTTCCGTATCGTCCAGGAAGAGCCCGGCGCCTTCCGCGTGGTCGGCCGCGCCATCGAGCGCATGGTTATCCAGACCGACTGGGAAAACGAGGAAGCCGTCATCTACCTGCAGCATAAGTTTTCCCGCATGGGTGTTGACGATGCGCTCGAAAAGGCCGGCTGCCGTGCCGGCGACGAGGTTCGCATTTGCCAGCGCGCCTTTGACTTTGAGGGCGCCGAGGACTTCTCGGATTACGAGGACGAGCTCGAGGACGGTAGCGAGGACGTCGCCGTCGAGCTCGTTGACGTCGCCGATGATAGCTTGGAGGCTGTCGACGCGGTGGATGCCATTGACGGCACCGATGACGCTGCTGCTGCGGAAGACGTTGAGACCCCGGAGGGCGAGTAAGTCATGTCGCTGCGCGGTGGAATCGGATTGCCTGAACTTCCCATCAAGGATGGGCACGAGTTTCGGCTTGGCATTATGGGCGGCACCTTTGACCCGATTCATTACGGGCACTTGGTTACTGCCGAGCAGGCGCGTGAGTCCCTTGACTTGGATGCCGTGCTCTTTATGCCGGCCGGCTCTCCTGCCTTCAAGCTCGACAAACCGGTGACGCCTGCTGAGGACCGTTATGCCATGACGGTCCTCGCGACAGCGGCGAACCCGGCCTTTTTGGCAAGCCGCTTCGAGATCGATCGTGCCGGTGTCACCTACACAGCCGATACGCTGCGTGCCCTTCGCGAGTTTTACCCGACACAGGTGAAGCTTTACTTTATTACGGGTGCCGATGCGATTATCGATATTGTGACCTGGCACAATGCAGATGAGATTGCCGAACTGGCAACCTTTATTGCGGCGACGCGACCGGGCTTTGATATCGATACTGCTCGCGCGCGAATCAAAGAGTCGGGCCTGCCGTTTGACGTGCGGTATATCCAGATTCCGGCGCTGGCGATTAGCTCGACCAACATTCGCAAGCGGGTTGCTCGCGGCATGAGCGTGCGCTATCTTACGAGCGAGTCCGTGCTCGGCTATATCCGTAAACGCGGCCTGTATGCCGATCTTGGGCAAGACGATTTTGATTGATGGGGGAGAACGTTGTCGGTAGAAGATCAGTTTGAGGGCGACGAACGCGCGCTCTTGACGCGTATCCACGAGTTGCTCGATGTGCGCATGAAGGATAAGCGTAAGCGTTACGTGCATTCGCTCGGGGTTGCCGAGACTGCGCTGCACCTAGCCGAGGTGTACGGTGTCGACCGCTTTGATGCCGCTGCCGCCGGCCTGATCCATGACTGGGATAAGGTGCTCTCCGACGACGAGCTGGTCACGCGCGCTCTGCATTATGGCATTAAGATTGCCGGCTCTCCGTCTGCCGCGACGCCGCTTTTGCATGGCCCGGTTGCCGCCTATGAGCTTCCGCAGCTTTTTCCCGAGCTGTCGCCGGCGGTCTTTCAGGCTGTCGACCGTCACACCGTGGGCGCTTGCGACATGACGCCGCTCGATATGGTGGTCTTTGTGGCCGATGCCATCGAACCCAACCGCCACGGCGATTATGCCCATGCGCTGCGCAAGATGGTGGGGAAGTCCTCGCTCGACGAGTTGTTCTTCTCCTGTTTTGCGCAGGGTCTGGTCTATGTGATCCAGACCGGGCGTTATCTTTATCCCACGGCTATTACGATTTACAACCATTACGCCCAGCTGCGCTAGCTCGGGCTGTCTAGAAAGAGGTATTCCATGGCCGACGAGACCATGACCGACGAGCAGATTCTTGAAGGTGTGGAGCACAAGAGTTTCGCTGCCACGTCCGACCGCACTGCCGCCTCGCTGTCCGCGAGCGGTGTCGCCGCCGAGGATGTCGCCCGCGCCGCCGCGCAGGCCGCCTACGACAAGAAAGGCGAGGACGTTCAGGTGCTCGACCTGACTGAGCTTTCTGATGTGTGCGACTACTTTGTTCTCGCTACCGGCACCAACAACCGCCAGGTCGATTCGATTGTCGACGAGATTGAGGAGAAGGTCGCCGAGGCTTGCGGCGAGCACCCGTTTTCCATCGAGGGCCGCGAGCAGAAGACCTGGATGCTCATGGACTACGGTTCGGTTGTCGTCCACGTCTTCACTCCCGAGGCGCGCGAGTTCTACCGCCTCGAAAAGCTCTGGGGCGACGCCCCCCTGCTTCCCCTCGACCTCCTCTAGTAGCTCATTTGGGACGGGGCTTTTTTAGCTACCCTCTGCCGTATGCCGGCAGTTGCACTACTTGCAGCTGCCCGGTTTTCTTTTTGCCATAGGGACTAATCGTTGAAGCGGGATTGGCGGCCGAAGGAGAGAGCGGTGTCGCCGAACTTGTCTCGGACGGCGTCGATGGCGACCGAGAGGTCGCGACGGTCGCTGGATTGGGCTCCGCGGTCGTCGATTTCGCAGAACAGGTCGGTCTGGATACCGCCCTGATGGTCGAAGTCGCTCATGCCGACGCCCGCCAGGCGCACATGCATCCCTTCCTGCCAGATGTTGTCGAGCAGTTCGAGCGCCACTGCCACGAAGATGTTCTCATCGTCGGTCGGATGGGGCAGCCGGCGCTGTGCCGAGCGACCGCTTCCATACGAATACTTGAGTTTGAGCGTCACCGTGGCGCCCGTTAGTCCCTGACGGCGCAGACGGCGTCCCACTGACTCTCCCAATAGCGCAATCGCCGCTTCGATGTCCCCACGCTCAGTTAAATCTTTCGCAAAGGTGCGTTCATTGCTGACCGACTTGACCTCGCGCTCTTCATCGAGGCTCGTGACTTCGGAGAGTTCGAGTCCCAGCGCACGCTGCGCATGCGTTCGCCGTTGATGCCAAAAATAGAGGCCAAGGTGGATTTCGGTGCGCGGGATAGCTCGCCGAGCGTGTAGATGCGCATGCGGCGCAGTCGCTCTTCTGCCGAGCGCCCGATGCCGCTCATGGCAGATACCGGCAGCGCTGCCAAAAAGCGCTGCTCGGTTCCAGGGCGCACGATGGTCAGCCCAAATGGCTTGTCCCGCTCGCTTGCGATCTTTGCGACCGTCTTGTTACAGCCCACGCCAATGGAGCAGGTCACCCCCAGCGCCGCCACACGATACTGATGCGCCGTGCAACCAGCAGCGGGTCCTCGGGTGCAAAGCGACCTGGCGTGATGTCGATAAAGGCCTCGTCGATGGATACGCGCTCAACGCGCGGGGTCTCGTCGCGAGAATCGCCATGACCTGAGCGCTGACCTCGTGGTAGCGATCGAAATGCCCATGCGTCCAAATGGCCTGCGGACAGAGGCGCCGTGCCTCGGCCGAGGGCATGGCAGAGTGCACGCCAAAGCGACGTGCCTCGTATGAGCAGGTGGACACGACGCCGCGGGAATCGGCATCGCCGCCCACGATGAGCGGCTTGCCGCGCCACTCGGGATGATCGAGCATCTCCACGCTCGCAAAAAACGCATCGAGATCCATGAGGCCCACCGCCGGTCCCGTCCAGGGCGGCGGCGTGACGCCCGCAGCATCTTCATAACCGTATGTATGTTCGCGTCTTTTCATGGCATGAGTATACCGCGCAGCTCATGTGGGGTGCGTGGATGTGCTTGCAAATCGCGAATTCTTGTCTAAGATATGGATTTGCCTTCGACTACACCGAAGAAGTTGGTCTCACGGACTTCACCTGCCCGCGTCGATGGCGTATTATGTTCAACTGTTTGTTTGTAGTTGCAGCCTAAAGCTGCTTGGTTGGAGGAGTTTCCTTTGGCAGTCAAGATTCGCCTTGCTCGTCACGGCGCTAAGAAGCGTCCGTACTACCGTGTCGTCGTCGCCGATTCCCGCGCCCCGCGTGACGGTCGTATCATCGAGGAGGTTGGCCGCTACAACCCGATGACCGCCCCCAAGACCATCAACCTCGACCTCGAGAAGATCGCTGACTGGCAGTCCAAGGGCGCTCAGCTCACCGACGCTGTCGCTGCTCTGGTCAAGGCCGCCAACGAGGGCGAGAAGACCGAGACCGTCGTCAAGAAGTCCAAGAAGCAGCTCGCCAAAGAGGCCGAGGCCGCTAAGGCTGCCGCTGAGGCCGCTGAGGGCGCCGAGGAGTAAATCGTGCCTGAGGTTGACGCTGCACAGCTCGAGGGTGAGGCAATGCTCTCAGATCGCATCGCCGATCTCGTCGAATATCTCGTTGTTCAGATCGTCGACGACCCGGATTCCGTGAGCCTCGAGGTCATCGATGGTGACGACGCCTCCACGATTGAGGTTTCTGTTGCCGAGGATGACGTCGCTAAGGTCATCGGCCGTCGTGGCCGTACCATCAAGGCCATTCGCACGCTCGCCCGTGCACTGGCGCTCGCCTCGACACTGCAGTCGAGGTAGAGGTTCTGGGCTAGGACCTTGAGGTCCCAGTACAAAAACATCGCCCGTGTGGTCAAGCCGCACGGAAGGAAGGGGGAGGTCCTCGCGCAGCCGCTGCGGGGGCTTCCTTCTGTATTGACGCCGGGTATGCGCGTCGCCTTGACGCCGCCGGCGCTCAAGCGCGACCGTTTTTGCACGGTCGTATCCGTCACCGATACGGGCGATGGCGATCTGGTCTCGTTTGAGGGCATTGACGACTTGACGGCCGCCGAGGGCATCACGGGATGCTACGTGCTGGCAAATCGTGACGATTTTGAGCTCGATTCGCTCGACGCTGCCTATACCGACCTGATGGGTCGCGAGGTGGTCGACGAGCGCTTCGGTTTGCTCGGTACGATCGTCGAGATCATGTCGACGCCCGCCAACGATGTTTGGGTTGTCGAGGGCAATCGGTACGGCGAGGTGCTGATTCCCGTGATCGAGCAGGTTGTGCTCGATCTTCCGATCAGGGGACAATTTCCGTCCGCGTTATGGACGGTTTGATCGATATGGACAAGTAGGGAGGATAACATGCTGATCGAGACCCTTTCGGTCTTTCCCGAGATGTTTGAGCCCGTCATGTCCACATCGATCTTGGGCCGCGCCCGCAAGGCCGGCCTTTTTGATTTTAAGGCCTATAACCTGCGTGACTGGACGCACGACCGCCATCGTACCGTCGATGACGAGCCGTACGGCGGCGGGCAGGGCATGCTCATGAAGGTCGAGCCTATCGCCGAGGCCATCGAGCCATCAGCTCCGAGGGTCCCAAGCCCACCGTGGTGTTCTTTACCCCCTGCGGCGAGCCCTTTACGCAGCATGTGCCGAGCGCCTGCTCAAAAGCGAGCGTCTGCTGTTTGTATGCAGCCGCTACGAGGGCGTCGACGAACGTGCATATGCGTATGCCGACGAGCGCCTGTCGATCGGCGACTATGTGCTCACGGGCGGCGAACTTCCCGCTATGGTCGTTGCCGATGCCGTCGTACGCCTGATTCCCGGCGCCTTGGTGACGAGATGAGCAACGTCGATGAGTCGTTCTCGACTGCCGAGGACGGTGGCCTGCTCGAGTACGCGCAGTACACCCGTCCCGCCGAGTTCAACGGCGAGGGTGTGCCGCCGGTGCTTGTGAGCGGCGACCATGCGAAGGTTGACGCCTGGCGCCGTAAGAATGCCATCGAGCGCACCTGCCGCTGGCGTCCCGACTGATCGAGACGGCGCGGCTTACGCCCGAGGAGCGCGCATACGCGCAAGAGATCCTGGACGCGTCGTATTCGCAGAGCGAGGAGTGAGAATGGTTCCTTCGCAGCATTCCGTGCTAAAGGGTGCGTTTGAGTGGATCTTGGTCGTCGCGATCGCACTCGTCGCTACCTTCCTGATTCGCTCGTTTGTGGTCGAGCCCTTTGTGGTGCCCACCGGCTCCATGGAGTCCACGATCGAGATCGGCGACCAGATCCTGGCGCAAAAGGTGAGCCTCGAGCTCGGCCAGCCCGTCAACCAAGGCGATATCGTGGTGTTCCATAACCCCGATGGCACCTCCGAGCACGATGTTCTCGTCAAGCGTGTTATTGCCACGGCCGGCCAGACGGTCGACCTTCAGGACGGCAAGGTGGTCGTTGACGGCCAAGCGCTCGACGAGGGCTATACGACCGGCATGAGCTGGCCGCTTTCGGTCCAAGCTCCCGGCGCTCAGGTAAGCTATCCCTACACCGTTCCCGACGGGTGCGTGTGGGTGATGGGCGACAACCGCGAAAATTCTGCCGACTCGCGCTACTTTGGTCCCGTCGATCGCTCTGACTTGATCGCCGTGGCGCTTGTGCGCTACTGGCCGCTCAACCGCATCGGCACTATCGACTAAAAACCGCTATAGTACAGAACCTAACCGTGTAATCGTTTCGACGAGGGGATATTAGAGGCATGAACGCTTCATCGCTTTCCTTCCAAGACATCATCCTGCGCCTCCAGCAGTACTGGGGCGAGCAGGGCTGCGTCATTATGCAGCCCTATGACTCCGAGGTCGGTGCCGGTACCTTCCACACCGCGACCACGTTGCGCTCGCTCGGTCCTGCCGAGTGGCGCACCTGCTACGCTCAGCCCTGCCGCCGTCCCGCCGACGCCGCTACGGCGAGAATCCCAACCGCATGCAGCACTACTATCAGTTCCAGGTGCTCATCAAGCCGTCGCCGGTCAACGCCCAGGAGCTCTACCTGGGGTCTCTTGCCGCTATCGGCTGGACCCCAACGACCATGACGTCCGTTTTGTCGAGGACGACTGGGAGAGCCCGACGCTGGGCGCCTGGGGCCTTGGCTGGGAGGTCTGGCTCAACGGCATGGAGGTCACGCAGTTTACGTACTTCCAGCAGGTGGGCGGCATCGAGGTCGACCCTGTGCCCGTCGAGATCACCTATGGCCTGGAGCGCATCGCCATGTACGCCCAGGGCGTCAACTCCGTCTACGACCTGGTGTGGAGCTACCTGCCCGACGGCACGCCGATGACCTACGGCGACGTGTTCCTGGAGAACGAGCGCGAGTTCAGCGCTTATAACTTTGAGGTCGCCAACGTCGAGATGATGCGTCAGAAGTTTGACGACTACGAGGCCGAGTGCCACTCCTGCCTTGAGCGCAAGCTGCCGCTGCCGGCATATGACTGCGTCATGAAGTGCAGCCATGCCTTCAACCTGCTCGATGCCCGCGGTGCGCTGTCCGCGGTCGAGCGTGCTAACTACATCCTGCGCGTCCGCGCCGTCGCCAAGGCGTGCTGCGAGCCTATATGCCGAGGTCGCCGGAATCAACGAGAATGCCGACCAGGAAGGCGAGGTGGCGTAAGCCATGGCAGACGCTAAGGATTTCCTGTTTGAGATCGGTACGGAGGAAATGCCCTCTGCACCGCTGAACAATGCCGTCAAGCAGCTTGGCACCATGATCGCCAAGGGTCTCGACGAGGCCGGCCTGGCCCACGGCGAGGTCCGCGTGATCTCGAGCCCGCGTCGCCTGGCTGCGCTCGTGGCCGACGTCGCCACCGCGACCGATGAGGTTCACGAGGTCAAGCGCGGTCCCGCGGCCAACATCGCCTTCGATGCCGACGGTAACGCCACCAAGGCCGCCCAGGCTTCGCCCGCAAGTGCGGTGTGGCTGCCGAGGATCTGGTCCGTCGCGAGGACACCGACGGCCGTGAGTACGTATTTGCCGAGAAGAACATTCCTTCCGCCCCGGCCACCCCGATTCTGACGGCCCTGTGCGAGAAGACCATCGCCGGCCTGCAGTGGCCCAACTACCGCTCTCAGCGCTGGGGCCACGAGCACGCCACGTTCGTGCGTCCGGTCCGCTGGATCTGCTGCCTTTTGGGCGGGGATGTCGTGCCCGTGTCCTTTGCCGATGTGACGAGTGGCAACACCACGCGCGGCCACCGCGTGCTTGGTCCCGGTGACCATGTGGTCGCCAGCCCCGCTGTTTACGAGCAGGTGCTCGAGGACGCCGGCGTGCTTTCTGCCGAGCGCCGTCGTGAGGCCATCCTTGCCGGTATCGCCGAGGTCGAGGCTGCGCGCCCCGGCTGCCACGTCGATACGCCCAAGAAGGTCTTTGAGGAGGTCATCAACCTCTGCGAGTGGCCGACGGTGCTCGTCGGTACCTTCGATGAGGAGTTCCTCAAGGTGCCGCACGAGATCATCTGCGAGTCTATGCTCACCAACCAGCGCTACTTCCCGATCTATGACGGCGAGGGCAAGCTGACGCGTGAGTTCGTGGTCGTCTCCAACAGTAAGCCCGAGAATGCCGAGCGCGTGATCGACGGCAACGAGCGTGTCGTGCGCGCCCGCCTGGACGACGCCAAGTTCTTCTACGAGGAGGATCTGAAGATCTCCCTCGACGAGTTCCGCGAGCGTCTGGCCAAGGTCGCTTCCAGGAGAAGCTCGGCAGTGTGCTCGCCAAGTCCGAGCGTATTGAGCAGCTTGCGCTCGCTATTGCCCGTGAGGCTCACCTGGTGCCCACCTGGCCGCCGATGCCGGCCGCGCCGCTCACCTGTGCAAGGCCGACCTGGTGTCCAACGCTGTTGTCGAGTTCACGAGCCAGCAGGGTGTGATGGGCGGTTACTACGCCAGCGCGATGGGGGAGAACGACGAGGTCGCTCACGCTATTCGCGATCACTATCGTCCCCGCTTTGCCGGCGACGAGCTACCCGAGGGCACCGCTGGCTGCATCGTGGCTTGCGCCGACAAGCTCGATACCATTGCCGGCATCTTTGCCATCGGCGAGCCCCCGACCGGCTCTTCCGACCCGTACGCGCTGCGTCGTGCCGCCATCGGCATCATCAACATCCTGCGCGATCGCCTGCCGATCGACCCCACGTCGCTCATCGACTTTGCGCTCGAGCTCTATAGCGAGCAGGGCATTGAGTTCGACGCCGCCGAGGTCGCCCAGCAGGTTCGCGACTTCTTCCACGGCCGTTTGGTGAGCATGGCCCGCGACGAGAAGATCCCGGCCGACACCGTTGCCGCCGTTTCCGCGGTGCACATCATTGCCCCGTCGGTCTTCTTCGCCCGCTGCGCCGCCCTCGATGAGGCCCGCAAGAACGACGCCGAGACCTACGACAACCTTGCAACCGCCTACGCCCGCGCGGCGCACATCTCCAAGCCCGAGCTGGGCGCGGAGTACGATCGCGCCTGATGGGCGAGGTCGAGCTTGCGCTTGCCGACGCCTCCGAGCCGCTCAGACCGCCGTCGATGCCGCTCTCGCCGCTGAGGATTATCCTTCCGCGTTTGCCGCCCTCGCCGCCCTGCGCGCGCCCATCGACCGTTTCTTCGACGAGGTTATGGTCATGGACAAGGACGAGCAGCTCCGCGATAATCGCCTTAAGCTGCTTAACCGCTTCGAGGCCGTTTTCTCCGGCATCGCCAACATCGGTGAGCTTGCCCGCAAAAAGTAAGCTAGCCTGCGCATAAGCGCAAAAGGAGCCCCGCATGGATTGCCCGGTCACCGCTCGTCCCACCGTTATCGTTATCTCCGACTCGCTTGGAGATACCGCTTGTGAGGTGGTGCTTGCGGCGTCCGGGCAATTTGATGAAGGGGCTTTTCATCTCTTGCGCCTGCCCAAGGTGAACTCGGTGGAGCAGGTAAAGTCGTTTGTGGGTCCGCGCGTCGATGCGGATCATCGCGATATTGCCGTGTTCCACACTATCGTCGACCCAGCGCTTCGCGCCCGCGTGCTCGATTATCTGGGCATGCTGCACATTCGCTCGGTCGACTGATCGGCCCGACGCTTGCCGTGCTGTCGTCGCTTATTGGCGTGCCTCCCAAGGGCGTTGCGGGTGTGATTCACAAGACCGATGACCGCTATTTCCATCGCATCGAGGCCATGGAGTATTTCGTTGAGCACGATGATGGGCGCGGCTGCGACGACCTTTCGGGGGCCGATATCGTGCTGCTGGGCGTATCGCGTACGTCCAAGACGCCGCTGTCGATGTATTTGGCCTATCAGGGTTACAAGGTCGCCAATGTTCCTTTGGCCCATGGCATGGAGCCGCCGAAGTCTATTTACGAGATTGACCCGATGCGGTTGTTCGGCCTGATTTCGACCGTCGACGTCATCTCCGAGATTCGCGATAGCCGCTTGGGTGATGACTATGCCCGTGCCGTTGCCGGCTCCTATGCCGAGCCCGAGAGCGTGTGCAGCGAGCTCGAGGAAGCCCGCGCCCTTATGAAGCGCCTGGGCTGCTTTGTGGTGCGTACCGATGGTAAGGCGATCGAGGAGAGCGCCTCCGAGATCATTAGCCACTTGGTTGAAATCCAAGAAGCCCGTGCCCGCCGCGCCGCCCGCCGAGCCCAACAAAGTTAGCTTATTGGGGTAGCTAAAAATGCCCCGCCCTAAAAAGACTACCTAAAAATAATGCACGATAATGGTAAAGCGATTTAGCAAAGAACTTGCATTTGACCTGCAATTCTCTTGCAGTGGTATCTTCATAAGGCAACCACCTTTACCTACCGTTTACCGCCATATTTACCTCGTTTACCAAACCCCGCACCCTCTACGCAAGCCTGCTCAATGCCCGCCGTATAGTACCCTCACGGCTCGCATCCGGCGGGTCGATTCGTTACCACGGTCGTGCGCGTAAGCGCATGGAAGGGGAAGTATCGTGAGCGATTGCAAGAGGGTTTACCGTTTTGGAACCGACGCCCAGGGCACCTGTGTCACTGAGGGCGACAAGTCCATGAACTTCGTGCTTGGCGGCAAGGGCGCAAACCTTGCCGAGATGAGCCGCATCGGCCTGCCGGTTCCCGGTGGCTTTACCATTACCTGCCAGACCTGTGTCGAGTACTCCGGCGCCGGCAACGTGTGGCCCGAAGGCGCACTCGATGAGATCGTTACCGCCGAGGCCGACCTCGAGGCCCGCTGCGGCAAAAAGCTCGGCGACGCCTCCGATCCGCTGCTCGTGTCGGTTCGCTCGGGAGCTCCATTTTCCATGCCCGGCATGATGGACACGGTCCTCAACTTGGGCCTCAACGACGACTCCGTTCAGGGTCTCATTGCCCAGACGCAAAATCCGCGTTTTGCCTGGGATAGCTACCGCCGCTTTATCCAAATGTTCTCCAACGTCGTTATGGGTGTTGACGCCGACCTGTTCGAGAACGCGCTGACCCAGGCTCGTCTGGTCGCCGGCGTCCGCGTCGACTCCGAGCTTTCGGCCGAGGACCTGCAGGAGCTCGTCGAGACCTTTAAGGGCATCTTCTCCGAGAACGTCGAGGCCGCCCTGTATCCCGAGCTCGAGGCCGTCGACGACAAGCCCGTCTTCCCGCACGATCCGGAGCTCCAGCTGCGCCTTGCCATCCAGGCCGTCTTTGGCAGCTGGATGAACGAGCGCGCCTGCATCTACCGCAAGCAGCATGGCATTTCCGACGAGCTCGGTACCGCCGTCAACGTGCAGGCCATGGCCTTTGGCAACAAGGGTGAGACCTCCGCGACCGGCGTCGCCTTTACGCGCAATCCGGCCGACGGCACCAAGGAGTTCTACGGTGACTTTTTGGTTAACGCCCAGGGCGAGGACGTCGTCGCCGGCATCCGCAACACCGAGCCCATCGCCGACCTCAAGGCCACTCCGGGCCTCGAGTCCGCGGGCGAGGAGCTCGAGCGTGTCTTCCTGACGCTCGAGGACCATTACCGCGATATGTGCGATATCGAGTTCACCATCGAGCAGGGCAAGCTCTGGATGCTCCAGACCCGCGTGGGCAAGCGCACCGCCACCGCCGCCCTGCGTATCGCCATCGAAATGGTCGAGGAGGGCCTGATCACCCGCGAGGAGGCCGTGGCCCGTATCGATCCCGCGCAGCTCGACCAGCTCCTGCATCCGCAGTTCGACGCCTCCAAGAAGTACGAGGCGCTAGCCAGCGGTCTGAACGCCAGCCCCGGGGCCGCCGTGGGCGAGGTCGTGTTTTCGAGCGATGATGCCGTCGCGCGCGCCAACGAGGGCCATAAGGTCATTCTGGTTCGCTGGGAGACCAATCCCGACGATCTGAAGGGCATGGTTGCCGCCGAGGGCATCCTGACCAGCCACGGTGGCAAGACGAGCCATGCCGCCGTTATCGCCCGCGGTATGGGTACGCCCTGTGTCTGCGGCGTCGAGCGCTTCCACATCGACGCCGCCGAGAAGGTTGTGCGCATCGAGGGCAGCAATCGCGTGCTGCACGAAGGCGACATCATCTCCATCGACGGCACCCAGGGTATCGTCGTCGATGGCGCTGTTGACCTGGTCTCCGCCGAGCTCACCGGCGACCTGGACACCATCCTGTCCTGGGCTGATGAGATTCGTCTGGACGAGACCGGCGGTCACGCCAACCATGTGCGCGTCAACGCCGACAACCCCGAGGATGCCGCGCTCGCGCTCGAGTTTGGCGCCGAGGCCATCGGCCTGTGCCGTACTGAGCACATGTTCCTGGGCGACCGTAAGAACATCATCCAGAGCTTTATCCTTTCTGACGATGAGGTCGTGAAGCAGCAGGCCCTGGCCGACCTGCTCAAGGTTCAGACCGAGGACTTCCTGGCGATGTTCAAGACCATGTCCGGTCGCGATGTGGTCGTCCGCCTGCTCGATCCGCCGCTTCATGAGTTCCTGGATAATCCTCGTGAGCTCGAGGTCGCCATCACCAAGAAGGAACCTCCGGCGCCAGCGAGGAAGAGCTTGCCGCCCTGCGTGCCCGACTGCGCCGTATCGACGGCATGGTCGAGTCGAACCCCATGCTCGGCCTGCGCGGCGTGCGCCTGTCCGTCGTCTTTAGCGATCTGCCGCTCATGCAGGTTCGCGCCGTCGCCACGGCTGCCGCTCGCCTCATCAAGGAGGGTGTCGATCCGCGTCCCGAGATCATGGTTCCGCTCGTCTCCATCACGGCGGAGCATGTCCAGACCAGCGAGGTCATAGAGCGCGTGATCGCCGAGGTTTCCGCCGAGGAGGGCGTCGAGCTCAATATTCCCGTGGGCACGATGCTCGAGCTGCCGCGTGCCTGCATGGTTGCCGACGAGATCGCCCATCATGCCGACTTCTTCTGCTTTGGCACCAACGACCTCACCCAGACGACTTTCGGCTTCTCTCGTGACGATGCCGAGGCCAAGTTCATCCCCCTGTACATGCACAAGAAGATCTTGAAGGACAACCCCTTCGAGACCATCGACTCGGCGGTACTCGAGCTGGTGCGCATGGCCGTCGAGAAGGGTCGCGCCACCAACCCCGACATGCACTTTGGCGTGTGCGGCGAGCACGGCGGCGATCCCAAGTCCATCAAGGGTCTGTTTAACGTGGCCGACGTGGACTACGTATCCTGCTCGCCCTATCGCGTGCCCCTCGCGCGCCTGGCTGCCGCCCAGGCCAAGCTCGAGGCCAAGCGTTCCGCGTAACGTTTTGGTTTTAGGCGTCTAGCGTAGCCCCTTCATGCCGCCCGTCTCATTCGTGAGGCGGGCGGTTATCATGTGCGGGTTTTGTCTTTTTGTCTGCGTAAAAAATTGTTCTTGCAGCAGAAACCCGCGCGTGTATACTCGAATACGTTTGTTCAACTACGTGCCGGCCAAGGTGGTACGGCACCTCTAGAAGAGTAAGGAATTGCACATGGATTACATCCGCGCAATCGAGCGTCAGCAGATCCGCGAGGACATCCCGCAGGTCCGCGTCGCCGACAACGTCAAGGTTCACTACCGCATTAAGGAAGGCGACCGCGAGCGCATCCAGGTTTTCCAGGGTGACGTCATCCGCATGGCCGGCGCCGGTGCCCGTGAGACCTTCACCGTCCGCAAGATTTCCTTCGGTGTCGGTGTTGAGCGTACCTTCCCGCTTCACAGCCCCAAGATCGCCAAGCTCGAGGTCGTCCGTCATGGTCGCGTCCGTCGCGCCAAGCTGTACTACCTCCGCGACAAGGTGGGCAAGGCTGCTCGCATCCCCGAGAAGCGCTAAGAAGATCGCAGCGTCTGTCCACTCGTTTGGACACAAGGGTCACCTTCGGGTGGCCCTTCTTTTTATCTGATTTGCATGCAAGGAGGCCCCGATATGGCCAACATGACGAGCTCGGTTTCGGCATCGCAGGTTGCCGGCGAGCTGGCGAGCGCCACGTTTGAGGAGATCCCCGCCCTCGTGGAGCATTATCGTGAGGATCCGCGCCAGCAAGTGATCAAGGCTTGCGAGCGCGCTCTTAAGCGCCATGCCAAGGAACTTGCCGAGCGCGAGCGCGTCAACGGCATGTACGAGCTTATGCATGAGCTCGGCGGTGACGGCGTGGTCGTGGGTGTCGACGAGGTGGGTCGCGGCTCGGTGGCCGGTCCTTTGACGGTGTGCGCCGTGTGCCTTCCGATGGAGCCGCGCATCTGGGGCATCAACGATTCCAAAAAGCTCACGCCGGCGCGCCGCGAGTTGCTCTCGGTGAAGATTGCGAGGTGGCGACTGCTATCGGCTTTTGCCATATCGCTCCTGCGGATATCGATGAGATGGGCATGGCCCGCGCCATTCGCGCCGCTGTCGCGGGTGCGGTGGCCGATACGGGGCTTGAGCCCGATTGCGTGCTTATGGACGGCAACCCCCTGGGCGCCGTTCCCAACGAGCGCGACGTGGTGAAGGGCGATGCAAGATCGCCTGTATCGCCGCGGCGTCCATCATGGCCAAGGTCACGCGTGACGAGATGATGGTCGAGTACGATGCCGAGTATCCCGAGTACCATTTGGCCGAATCGAAAGGCTATGCGAGCCCCGAGCACATCGAGGCCATTCGCAAACATGGTCTTTCTCCGCTGCACCGTGTGAGCTTTTGCGGAAACTTTCTGCAGACTGAGCGCCTTTTTTAGGCCAATTGTGGAGACAGGGACCTTAAGGGTTCCATAAAACTGCTGGTAGGGGCCGTGTGCAACGCCATTGTTGCGCGCGGTCCCTCTTTTGTTGGCATTTGGTTTGCTTTTGGTTTGCTTCCGGTACTTACCCGCATGAAACCTGCCCTCATTATCGAGGCAATGCAGGGAGCGGGAAAGGAGACCTCATGTGTGCCGCAGGCAAACTAAGTAAGACGCAGCAGCTCAAGGAACGCTGGGAAGAGGGGGAGCTCGATTGCGGGTCGATCACGCCCGAGTTTATCAAGGGACTCAGTCCTCGCGAGCTCGGTATGCTGGGAGAGCTCATCGCGATCGACTACTTTAACGAGCGCGGCTATGCATTGCTGGAACAAGGTTATCGATGCTCGGAGGGCGAGGCCGACCTGGTGCTGCTCGATGAGCTCGACGATGTGGTGGTGATGGCTGAGGTCAAGACCAGGCGGGTTGCGCTGGATTGCGATACGCGGGTGTTTCCCGAGGAAGCGGTGAATGCCCAAAAGCAGCGGCGCTATCGTCGTATCGCGAGTTGTTATCTCATGGATCATTATCCGCTCAAGGCGATACGCTTCGATGCCGTGGGCGTCACCATTCGCGGCGGGCATATCGCCGAGATCGAGCACCAGTACAACGCGTTCGATTGGCAGGTTTCGTGATGGCGTTCGAAACCTTTGCCGTTCACGCTGCCTGTATCCGTGGAGTCGAGGCGATTCCCGTCACGGTTGAGGTATCGCTTGCGGGCGGCATCCCGGGCATCCAGATGCTTGGCATCCCGAGTATGGAGGTCATGGAGTCGCGTGGGCGCATTCGCTGCGCGATGCGCTCTGCCGGATTCGAGATTCCGCGTTCGGGCATTACGGTCAATCTCGCGCCGGGGGATATCCGAAAGACCGGTAGCGGTTTTGACCTTCCGATAGCCATTGCGGTGCTTGCAGCTGACGGGCAGATTCCCCGCGATAATCTCGACCGCTGCCTCATTGCCGGCGAGCTCGGCTTGGATGGCACGGTGCTCCCCGTCAAGGGCGAGGTGGCGTTCCAGCTGCTGGCTCGTGACATGGGGCTGTCTTTTATCGCCGGTAGGTCCGACCAGCATGTTCCGCTTGCGGGCGTCGACTGCGGTTTTATCGACCATCTGTCGCAGCTTGCCCACGGTATGGGCGAGGCGGCTCGGCATTATCTGGATTCTGAAGTGCTCGAGGCCACCTTTGAGCCTGAGCTCGATTATGCCGACGTGTTGGGGCAGGAGGTCGCCAAGCGCGGCATAGCGCTTGCGGCGGCAGGGGAGCTGGGCTTGCTTATGATCGGCTCTCCGGGATCGGGCAAGACCATGCTTGCGCGTCGCATGACGGGGATCTTGCCCGAGCTTTCCGTTGAGGATCAGCAGGAGGCACTGTGTATCCATTCGGTCTTGGGTGAGAACATCGATGGCTTGCTTGCAGGGCATCGGCCGTTTCGAAGCCCCATCACAGCATTTCGACAGCGGGCCTTATTGGCGGAGGGCGCCCGGTACATCCGGGCGAGATCAGCCTTGCCCATGGCGGCGTGCTCTTTTTGGACGAGCTTGCCGAGTTTCCCACCGGTGTGCTGCAGACGCTTCGTCAGCCTATCGAGCGCGGCTATGTCAGGATCGTGCGCGTCGACGGCGCCTTTACGTTTCCCTCGCGCTTTCAGCTGCTCGCGGCGAGCAATCCCTGCCCCTGCGGCTTTTTGGGCGATCGCGAGGTTCCGTGTCGCTGCTCGGCATCGATGGTCGAGCGCTATCGGTCCAAGCTGCGCGGTCCTTTGGCCGACCGTATCGACCTGATGATCGACGTGACCCGCCCCGATCCGCAGGTGATTATCGAGGGCGCCGAGGGCATGTCGTCGGCCGAGCTTCGCGACTACGTTGTCCGCGGTAGGGCTTTTCGCGCCTGGCGCGAGTCCCGTATGGACGATGCGGATGCCGACGCCGAGGCTGCCGAGTCCCGCTCTATCGATGGTGTTGTATCGACCTTTGCGCTTGATCAGGCGGCGGAAACGTGCGTGCTCGGCCTGTCGAAGCGCACGCATCTCACGGGACGCGGCATCGTGCGTCTGGTTCGCATCGCGCGCACGATTGCCGATGTCGCAGAAAGCGAGCGGGTGACGCAAGACCATGTGCTCGAGGCGGCGATGTACCAGGGAAGGAGGGATCAGTAATGCCCGAGGAGACTTTTGAGCTGCATCCCGGTGATGCGTTGTATCCAGATGCCGTTTTGGAGCTCTCTGATGTTCCCCAGACGCTGTTCGTGCGTGGCGACCCGGAGGTGCTTTCGACGCCGGCGCTCTCCATCATCGGCGCTCGCAAGGCCTCGCCGTACGGTCTTGCCGTAGCTGAGCTTGCGGCCAAGGTTGCCGTGGAAGCGGGGGTGACGGTGGTCTCGGGCGGTGCGGTCGGCTGCGACCAGGCCTCGGGTTGGGCCGCGGTCAACGCCGGTGGCAGGCACGTCGTGGTGTTGGGTACGGG
>ENA-OQIO01000038-OQIO01000038.1-human-gut-metagenome-genome-assembly--contig:-NODE-38-length-54783-cov-3.076423_pt1 | contig 54783 bp, 63 predicted proteins | sample MGYA00242573_ERZ504737 | MGnify/ENA primary metagenome ERZ504737 (study PRJEB26092, sample SAMD00036203) | human gut metagenome | host: Homo sapiens | study: EMG produced TPA metagenomics assembly of...
CGAAAAAGGCGGGAAGTGCCATAATGAAAATACAAATATCAGAGCGTAATCAGGAGGGAAAAGATGCCATATGCGGTAATATATGCATTGATTGGATATTTATCCGGCAGTGTATTATATGCGGAAGTATTTTGCGGAATTTTTGGTAGAAAAATGCAATTGAGCAGAGCAGGGATGCCAATCCGGGAACGGCAAACGCATTTTTATACGGCGGGTTCTGGTGCGGAATCTGCACATTGATTTTTGATATGGCAAAGGGCTTTGTCCCGGTTTATGCCTATGTTCACATGACACAGATGAATTTAGCAGAAAGCAACGGACTGGCATTGGTGCTGGCAGCACCGGTAGCGGGACACATTTTCCCTGTCTGGCGTCATTTTAAAGGCGGAAAGGGAATTGCAGTCAGTTTTGGCAGTCTGCTCGGACTGATACCGATGTGGTATCCGGTACTTTCTCTTGCGGGGTGTTTTTTATTCTTTTCACTGGTAATACAGATTTCACCGAACTTTTACCGGACCGTAGCGGTATACATTGTAAACTGGCTCATCATTGTATTTTCAGAGACTAATCTGCCCAAAGCCGTGCATATTGGTGTAGGATTGATATCGCTGCTGATACTGCTTAAAATGCATATGAGCCAGGAAGAACGTGAAAAAATGACATTTCAGTTATTGTGGATAAAGAGGTGATACCGATGAATGTTTTAATTTTATCCTGCGGAACAGGCGGTGGACATAATGCCGCAGGGGCAGCAGTCCAAAAACAGCTCCAAAAACAGGGACATCAGGTGGTAATGATAAATCCTTACCAGCTAAAAAGTAACAGACTGGCAGGTGTGATTGATAAAGTGTATATCGGTCTGGTACAGAAAAACAGCACACTTTTCGGATTCGTATACCGGCTGGGAGAATTATACCGCGTCTGCCGTTTCCGTCACCGGTTTATTATATTAACCGTAAAATGGCATATATTTTACAGGAGTATCTTTTACGACATCCGGCAGATGTCATCATTACACCGCATTTATATCCGGCGGAGATTATCACAAATATGAAAAAAATGGGGATGGAAGTGCCACCAAGTATTTTTGTGGCTACCGATTATGCATGTATTCCGTTTACGGAAGAAACCGACTGCGATGATGTTGTGATTCCGTCAGAAAAGCTGATACCGGAATTCAGGAAATACGGAATTCCAAAAGAAAAGTTATATCCGCTTGGGATACCGACGGCGGACACGGGTGTAGAGCGCATTTCACCGGAAGAAGCCAAAAGACAGCTGGGGCTGGATCCTGCAAAGGAGTATTTATTAATTGCGGGCGGCAGCATGGGTGCCGGTGCGTTGGAGGAAGTCGTGGAAATTCTTTACCGTGTGCGTTCCCTGCATAAATGTAAGCTGATTATGGTCTGTGGAAACAATCAGCAGCTGTACAGCCGGCTGCAGAAGCGGTATGCGGACAAAATTGAACTGGTCGGATATACTGATAAGATGCCGCTGTATTTGAAGGCAGGCAGTATCTTTATTACAAAGCCGGGTGGGCTTTCAAGCACGGAAGCCGCCGCTGCACGGATTCCACTGATTCACATCTGTCCGATTCCGGGCTGTGAAACAAAGAATATGCAGTTTTTTAAAAAGACAGGCATGGCACTGGCCGTCACCAATCCCAAAGAGGAGCTGACCGCGGCAGTTCTGTCATTACAAAAACAGGAAAACCGCAAAAAAATGATTCAGTGTCAGGAAAAATATGTGCCGGGAACAGCAGCAGCGCAGCTTGGACAGTTGGTGGAAGAAGGGAAAGAATAAATAATGATAAATAATTGACGAAGTGTGTAAAAAGTGACATAATAAATATAGATTGTATGTGATGGGAGACAGAAACCTGGGAAGGACAAATGCATTTTTGTACGTTGGATTCCGGTGTGTGGTCTGTACATTGAAAATGCATGTGAGTAAGGACGAACGGGAAACAATGACAGCAGGATTATTATGGGGAAAGAGGTAAAGAGTATGAATAATGTAAAGGTAAGAACAAAGCTGATTATTGTAATGCTGGCCGCATTTTTGGCAATGACGGCATGTGTTGTTTTTTCGACAGAATCTATGAAGGCGATGCAGACAAAGGCACTGGAAACGATAGAGTCAGATAAGCGTGCATCTTATGATGAGATGATTCAGAATCAGGTTGACAATGTGGTTTCATTGTGCCAGAACATTTACACACAGTATGAAGCAGGGGTGTATACCAGAGAAGAGGCAAAAAAACTGGCAGCAGATGAGATACGTCAGCTCCGATATGGGGATGGCGGCTATTTCTGGGTTGATCAGTATGATGGAACCAATGTTGTGCTGCTTGGCAGTCAGACAGAAGGAACGAATCGTCTGGAAACAAAGGATGGCAACGGTTACCAAATGGTAAAAGAGATTATCCGTGTAGGAAAGCAGGCTGATGGAGGCTTTACAGACTATGTTTATCCGAAGGAGGGTGAAACCGATAATCAGCCTAAACGTTCTTACAGCAAGCATTTGCACATTTGAATGGGGTTATCGGAACAGGAAATTATACGGATTATATTGATGAAAAAATAGATGGTATACGGTCAGAATATGCGGCTTATGTGCTCAGCAGGGAGGGGATTTTTATTGGTCTGGTCATTGCAGTTGAAGTTTTACTGATTATCCTGCTGATTGTCATTACACGCAGTATTACCGTGCCGTTAAAGAAAGCGGTAGTTTCTATAAAGACAATGGGACGGGGAGATTTTTCACAGCCGACTGCCCCGGCACTTTTAAAGAGAAAAGACGATTTCGGGCAGCTTTCGGTATTTCTTGAAAATATGCGTTGTGAAGTAGGTACATTGATTGGTGAGGTAAAAGGCCAAGCATCGAATATCGGCGGTATGGTTGAGGAGATTGATGAAAATGTCCGGTCCCTTGACCATGAAATTGAAGAGGTGTCAGCCACAACACAGGAACTGGCAGCAGCATGGAAGAAACAGCGGCATCCTCACAGCAGATTGATGCAATGTCACATGAAATTGAAACGGCAGCGAAAAGCATTGCAACACGTTCACAGGATGGTGCGCTTGAAGCAGACAGTATCCGTGACCGTGCAGTTGTGATTAAGGATACAACGCAGAAAAAATATGAACATACACATGAAATTCATGAAGACATTAGTGACCATCTGACAAAGGCACTGGAAGATATTAAAATCGTAGACCAGATTGGCATACTGGCAGAATCTATTATGGGGATTACGGCACAGACGAATCTTTTGGCTCTTAATGCATCCATTGAGGCGGCAAGGGCAGGAGAAGCCGGAAAAGGCTTTGCGGTTGTTGCCGAGCAGATTCGTGTACTTGCTGAACAGTCCAAGGAAACGGTTTCTAATATTCAGGAAGTAACACAAAGTGTTGTGGGTGCGGTTGATAATCTTGCAGGGGATTCTGCAAGACTGCTTGAATTTGTCGGAACAGATGTTGTACAGAATCTGGAAGACTTTTCACAAATGGCAGATTCGTATAATGATGATGCGCAAAAGGTTGACGAACTGGTTACGGATTTTTCGGCCTCTTCAGAAGAATTGCTTGCTTCTATCAGTGGGGTAATGAATGGTATTGGTGATGTAAGTAAGGCGGCATCGGAGGGAGCTTCCGGTACAACGGATATTGCACAAAAGACAACTGTTGTGGTTGAAAAATCGTCAGATATTAAAGAAAAAGCTTCTAAGGCACATGCATCGGCAGATGTATTAAAGTCACAGGTTGAAAAATTTATCGTATAAGAGTATGCCGGCCGGGTGTAGAAACAGACTTTCTTTTCGGCTGTATATATCGGTTGGGCAGTTTGTATTGCAAATTGCCCTTTTTCTTCCAAAAACAACCATATATTGAAACACCGGGAAATTTATGCTAGAATAAAAAAGAAATGTCATGGTCAGAAGGTCTAAAACCACATAAGTCTGCTTATAGGTGGGTGAGTGACCTTTTGTCGCCAACATCAAAAAGATATTAAAAATTGTTAAAAGTATTACAAACAGGAGGCTTTATAGATTATGGAACAGTACAAACAGGAATTTATAGAATTTATGGTAGACTGCAATGTGTTGCGGTTTGGTGAATTTACTTTAAAGAGCGGCAGAAAGTCCCCGTTTTTTATGAATGCAGGACTTTATGTAACGGGTGCACAGCTTGAAAAGCTGGGTGAGTATTACGCGAAGGCAATTCACGATAACTACGGTGATGATTTTGATGTGCTGTTCGGACCGGCTTACAAGGGTATTCCGTTAAGCGTGGCAACAACCATGGCATATCACAGACTTTACGGTAAAGAAATCCGTTACTGCTCTAACAGAAAAGAAGCAAAAGACCACGGCGATGCAGGTATCTTACTGGGCAGCCCGATTAAAGACGGAGATAAAGTAGTTATTATTGAAGACGTAACAACTTCCGGTAAATCCATCGAAGAAACATTTCCGATTATTCAGGCACAGGGTGATGTGATAATCAAAGGCTTAATGGTGTCTTTAAACAGAATGGAACGTGGCAAAGGCGAAAAGAGTGCCCTTGTTGAAATTCAGGAAAAGTACGGTTTTCCGGCAAATGCAATTGTCAGCATGTCAGACGTTGTAGAACATTTATACAACAAGCCTTGCAACGGCAAGGTGGTTATTGATGATGAAATTAAGGCTGCCATTGACAAGTATTACGAAGAATACGGTGCGAAGGAAGCATAAGGAATTAGTAGCAGAATAAGTAGGAGAAGTATGAACAAGCCATAAACGAAAGCTTGTTCATACAACAGTATTGTGCCGCAGGTGTCACAATACTGATTTTATCGAAGAATTGAATAAATGAGGAGTAGTATGGACGAAAAGTTATATAAAAAAATCAAGTCAATTGGCGCCGGGAATATTGTTTTTGGCATTATTTCAGTCGTATGTGGTGTTACAACAGGAGTTTTGCTGATTGTAAATGGTGCAAGACTTCTGGCACATAAATCCGACACATTATTTTAAGCGTATCAGGAAGGTATGGGCATTGTGTGAAAAATAGAAAAATGAAAAAGACATTGAAATGGCTGATTTTTATTGCGTATATTGCTGCACTGGTATATTTTATGTTCTTTGCGGAAATTCTCGGAAGGACGGATGTATCACGCACGTACCGGTATAATCTTGTACCATTTAAAGAAATCAAGCGGTTTGTTAATCACTTCTGGCAGCTTGGTCTGACGGCGGTGCTTGCCAATATTGCGGGAAATGTGGTAGCATTTATGCCATTCGGGTTCTGCCTGCCGCTGATTGCAGATCATCGGATTAAGTTTTTTGGGTGTATGCTGTATACATTCGGGTTAAGTCTTGCAATCGAACTGATTCAGCTTGTATCTAAAGTGGGAAGTTTTGATGTAGATGATTTAATGCTCAATACACTCGGTGGTGTATTGGGCTATCTCACGTTTTTGTGTTACAAAAAATGTGTCAGTTTCATAGGAAAAGGAAAAATCATGAAACTTTTTAATAAATATAAATTTTCGGATAAAAGCCAGACCTTGGGGGGCATGATATCAACAGTCATGGGATTGGCGGCACTGGTGTCGTTTGGCTATGGCATTTATATTGCATTCAAGGCAAAAGGAAATGCCGGACTCGAGGTAGGAAGCCTTGGACTCCTCAGTTTCATGCTTTCTGTTATTGGGTTGGTTATCGGACTGTTAAGCTTTAAAGAAGAAGATAAGTTTTATACATTTTCAAGAGCAGGTTCCCTGATGTGTGGTATTTTTGCAATTTTTATGGTAGCAGTGCTGATGATGGGCATAGTGTGAATAGTGAGGATTTGTAAATGTTTGAAGATAATCTGAAGGAACGATACGGTCTGGCAATTGATCGTATTGCGGAAATTAAAGAAAATTCAGAGATAGAAGATGCCGGACTGGCAGCATATTTTACGTACACGGCAGAATTTCTTTTACTTGTGGATAAATGGAATGAGAAAAGAAAAGCCGGTGGATATGATAAACTGCCATTGGAAGAATTGCAGCACTGGAATACGGTTTTGTATGAAGACATTATCGGGAAACAATATGATAACAGCTTTGCCAATCCGTCTTATGCCTGTGCACGGCTTGGAGAAGACATAGGCAGGATTTTATCGTTTTTGTATACAGAACTGCGCGGGTGTATCGTGTTTGCAGCAGAACAGCGTAAAGCTGATTTTACGGTATTGTTAGAACTTTTTGTTGAATGTTACTGCATTTGCAAGGACGGTGAAAATATTGCGGCACAGTTAAAGGATTCCATTTACTGGTATATGAGTGATTACAGCGATGATTTTATCGAGTACAGGGTGCGGGAGCAGTTAGACCCGTCGCTGGATTTTGCGGTGCGCATTATTATGGACAGCGATTTGACGGATTTGAGATATTTATACCGGTATGGTGAGTATATTACGGAAAATGAACTTCGTACCGCAGCATTTTTAAATACGCTTTCCCAGACAGAGATTGAACAAATGGCATCGACCTTTACGGAAGGATACCGCATCGGATTTGAACTGGGCAATAAAGATATCAGCAAAAAGAAACTGGTTAATATCCGTTACTGCATCGGATTTGAACGGCTGGTAAGAGAGGAAATCCGTCAGTTTGAACAGATGGGCTTAAAGACGACGATATATCGTGCGGCACAGCATTCTATCAATAAGCGCATGCACCACAAAATCGGTTATTACGCAACCAGCCCGAACAAGCAGATGGACTACGACCATCGTTTTGACAATGCGTTGTATTTAGATGCGCAGTTTGTTGAAAGGAAGCTTGGGGCACTTCGCTTTGCATATGAACAGCATAAGGAAGCAGCGGCAGTTTTTGGCGGTCCTGCGGTCATGGAAGTGTTCGGCGAAAATCCGTTTGAGCCGGAAGATAAAAAAGAAGCCCTGCATTTAGATGAAAAACAGCAGAAGCTTTCTGTAAAATATGACAGCGAGTCTTCGGCAGTTGTCAATAAATATATTAAAGGCGAGGAAAGAAGCTTTACGATTATTGCATACCCGCTGCCGGAAATCAGTGAAAATGCGGACGAATATGAAAAAATCTTTCATGAAATCGTGCGGATTAATACCCTCGACTACAATCAGTATAAGGAAATCCAGCAGACGATTATTGATACCTTGGACGGCGCGGAATACGTGCATGTCAAAGGATGTGGTAATAATCAGACGGATATGCGTGTGTCTCTGCAGAAAATCACCAATCCGCAGAAGGAAACGGTTTTTGAAAACTGTCTTGCCGATGTCAACATTCCGTTGGGAGAAGTCTTTACCTCTCCCGTTTTAAAAGGAACAGAAGGCATTTTAAATGTCAGCAGTGTTTATCTGAATGATTTGAAATTTATTAATTTAAAGGTGTCTTTTAAAGATGGTATGGTCACGGATTATTCCTGTGATAATTTTGAAGATGCGAAAAAAGGCAGACAGTATTTTAAAGAAAATGTGTTATTGAACCATGACACCCTGCCAATCGGTGAATTTGCAATCGGAACGAATACAACAGCGTATGTGATGGCAAATCAATACGACATTGTATACAAGCTGCCGATTCTTATTGTGGAAAAAATGGGACCGCATTTTGCAATCGGTGATACATGTTATTCCAGAGCGGAGGACAATATTGTATACAATCCGAACGGTAAGGAAATTATTTCACGGGATAATGAAATTTCCATACTGCGAAAGACCGAGCCGGAAAAAGCATATTTTAACTGCCATACGGACATTACGATTCCGTATGATGAAATCGGCAGTATTTCGGCAGTATCGGAAGATGGCAGCGAAACCGTCATTATTGAAAACGGCAGATTTGTACTTGCAGGCTGTGAAGAATTAAACAAACCGTTTTTAAAATAACAGTTTTTGGATTAAGATATTGACGGAAAATATAAAACAAAGTACAATTAAATAATACTACAAATAAAATCAAAATGCAGGTATGAACCGGCAGAATGGAGGAATCAAGTTATGGCAAAAGTAGGAATTGTGATGGGAAGCGATTCTGATATGCCAGTTATGGCAAAGGCAGCAGATATTCTTGAACAGCTGGGAATCTCTTATGAGATGACGATCATTTCGGCACACAGAGAACCGGATGTATTCTTTGAATATGCAAAGACAGCAGAAGAAAAGGGATTTAAGGTTATTATTGCAGGTGCAGGAATGGCAGCACATTTACCGGGTATGTGTGCGGCAATTTTTCCGATGCCGGTCATTGGTATTCCAATGCACACCACTTCTTTAGGCGGCAGGGATTCTCTTTATTCGATTGTACAGATGCCAAGCGGTATTCCGGTTGCAACCGTAGCCATTAACGGCGGTGCCAACGCAGGACTTCTTGCAGCGAAGATTCTTGCAACATCCGATGCAGAACTTCTTTCAAAGTTAAAGGATTATTCTGCGGGCTTAAAGGAAAGCGTACAGAAAAAAGATGCGCACCTTCAGGAAGTCGGTTATAAGAATTATACAAAATAATTATAGATTGAACGCTACAGAAAAATTAAGCTGCAAGGCAGCAGAATGGAGAAAAAAATGGATTACAAAAAAGCAGGTGTGGATATTGAAGCCGGTTACAAATCAGTTGAATTAATGAAGGAGCATGTGGCAAAGACCATGCGTCCGGAGGTGCTTGGCGGTCTGGGAGGATTCTCAGGTGCATTTTCAATGGATAAGTTTAAGGATATGGAAAAGCCAACACTTGTATCCGGTACAGACGGTGTCGGTACAAAGTTAAAGCTTGCTTTCACAATGGATAAGCATGATACAGTCGGCATTGACTGCGTGGCAATGTGTGTTAATGATATTGCATGTGCAGGCGGTGAACCGTTATTCTTCTTAGATTATATTGCGTGCGGTAAGAATGAACCGGAAAAGATTGCACAGATTGTAAAAGGGGTTGCAGACGGCTGTCTTCAGTCCGAATGTGCATTAATCGGTGGTGAGACCGCAGAAATGCCGGGATTTTATCCGGTAGACGAATATGACCTTGCAGGTTTTGCAGTCGGTGTTGTAGATGAAAAAGATTTAATTACAGGAAAAGACATCAAAGCCGGGGATACTTTAATCGGTATTGCATCAAGCGGTGTACACAGCAATGGATTTTCTCTGGTAAGAAGTGTATTTAAAATTACAGAAGAAGCATTAAATACATATTATGATGCATTAGGAAAAACTTTAGGTGAAGCATTACTTGCTCCGACAAAGATTTATGTAAAGACATTAAAAGAAATTAAAAATGCCGGTGTAAAGATTAAGGGCTGCAGTCATATTACAGGCGGTGGTTTTTATGAAAATGTTCCTAGAATGTTACATGACGGTGTACATGCAGTCATCGAAAAGAACAGCTATGAAGTACCTGCAATCTTTAAGATGCTTCAGAATGACGGTGAAATCGAAGAAAAGATGATGTACAATACCTTTAACATGGGTATCGGTATGGTACTTGCTGTTGATCCGGCAGATGCAGACAAGGTGTTAGCCGCTGTTGCAAAAGCAGGTGAACAGGTTATGTAATCGGTCGTGTAGAAGCCGGTGAGAAGGGAGTAACTGTATGCTAAGAGTTGCAGTTCTGGTTTCCGGAGGCGGAACAAATCTCCAGGCAATTATTGATGCCGTAAAAGACGGTACAATTACCAATACAGAGCTTGTAGCAGTTATCAGCAACAATGCCAATGCATATGCGCTGACAAGAGCAAAGGAAAACGGGATTGAAGCACTCTGCATTTCTCCGAAGGACTATGCAGACAGAGCAGATTTTCATAAGGCGCTGCTTGAAAAGATCAATGAGCTGAAGGTGGATTTAATCGTTCTGGCCGGGTATCTTGTTAAGATTCCGGAAGAAATGGTACACCAGTACAGCCACCGGATTATTAATATCCATCCTTCTCTGATTCCATCTTTCTGCGGTGTGGGCTACTATGGTCTGCACGTGCATGAAGCGGTGCTTGAAAAAGGTGTAAAGGTAACAGGTGCAACCGTTCATTATGTAGATGAGGGAATGGATACCGGAGAAATTATCGCGCAGAAGCCTGTTATGGTAGAAGAAGGCGATACACCGGAAATCCTTCAGAAACGTGTAATGGAACAGGCAGAGTGGAAACTGCTTCCTGCTGCCATTAATATGATAGCAAATCAGAAATAAGAATATTGGAGAGGTAAAAGATGAAAGTACTTGTAGTAGGAGGCGGCGGCAGAGAGCATGCAATCTGCTGGAAGATTTCAAAGAGCAGTAAGGTGTCAAAGATTTACTGTGCGCCGGGAAATGCAGGAATTGCAGAAGTTGCCGAATGTGTCAACATCAAAGCAATGGAATTTGATAAGCTGGCAGCCTTTGCAAAGGACAATCAGATTGACCTGACGGTTGTCGGTATGGACGATCCGTTAGTCGGCGGTATTGTTGATGTATTTGAAGCAGAAGGTTTAAGAGTGTTCGGACCGAGAAAGAATGCAGCGATTCTGGAAGGTTCTAAGGCATTTTCAAAGGATTTGATGAAGAAGTATCATATTCCGACAGCGGCTTATGAAACATTTACATCACCGGAAGAAGCCAAAAAATATCTTGAAACATCAAAGTATCCGATTGTGTTAAAAGCAGACGGACTGGCACTCGGTAAAGGTGTTTTAATTTGTGAAACAAAGGAAGATGCAATGGCTGGTGTCAACGAACTGATGTTAGATAAGAAATTTGGGTCGGCAGGCAATACCATTGTCGTAGAAGAATTTATGACAGGCCGTGAAGTGTCAGTACTTTCGTTTGTAGACGGTAACACGATTAAGATTATGTCTTCTGCGCAGGATCACAAGCGTGCAAAAGACGGCGATCAGGCTTAAATACAGGTGGTATGGGTAATTTTTCACCAAGTCCGTTCTATACAGATGAAGTGGATGCGTTCTGTAAGAAGTATGTTTATCAGGCAACGGTAGATGCAATGAAAGCGGAGGGAAGACCGTTTAAAGGTGTTATTTTCTTCGGATTGATGCTGACACCGGAAGGACCGAAGGTATTAGAGTATAATGCAAGATTCGGTGATCCGGAAGCACAGGTTGTTCTTCCGAGAATGAAGAATGATATTATTGATGTATTTGAAGCCTGCATTGACGGCACACTTGATCAGATTGACTTACAGTTTGAAGACAATGCATGTGTCTGTGTTGTACTGGCATCTGACGGTTATCCGCTGGCATACGAAAAGGGCTTTGAAATTACGGGAATGGAAAATTTCAAGGACAAGGACGGATATTATCTGTTCCATGCCGGTTCAAAATTTGACGAAAACGGAAAAATTGTTACAAACGGCGGACGTGTATTAGGTGTTACGGCAACCGGAAAGACGTTAAAGGAAGCCCGTGCCAATGCTTATGAAGCAACAGAATGGGTTAACTTCGACAATAAGTATATGCGTCATGATATCGGCAAGGCGATTGATGAAGTTTAATAGCCCTGAGGGCAGATGAGAAATCGCTTTGCGGCAAAGCCGTTCAGAAATGAGGCTTATATGAAAAATAAATTTGCATGGGGTGAAAATGCCTTGTGCAAATTTATTTGATTTTACATACAAATTTAGTATGATTAATACGTATGGTATTTTATGGGAGCAAATTAAAGGGGGTGAAGAAGTGTTTTGGTTTAAGAAAAAAGGCGGAAAGCGAAGGCAGCAATTTTTGTAGATTATGAGCATTGGTATTATGGCTATCGCAACAATTTTCAGATGAAACCCAATATTGAAGAATGGTTAAAAGAACTGGAAGATGAATATGAAATCAGCAGATTGTATATATTTGGAGATTTTTCAAAGTATAATATCGGCATGGATTTAGAACGTCTGAAAAGCCTGACTAAAAATGTAATTCATACAGCGAGTGAAAAAGACGGCGTAGATAAGGATTTTACAGATGTGATTATGCTGGATGCTATATATAGAAGCGTTGCAGATAAAGAAAACGAAGAAGTTTATGTTTTATTTACAGGGGATGCACATTTTACAAAAGTTGTACAGTATTTGAAAGAGTTGGGAAAAAGGTAGTTATTTATGGTGTGAAATACGGATTCAGCAACAGGTTGAAATCAGAGGCAACCAGTTATGTGGAGATGCCAAGACAGTCACAGGAAAAGAATCATTATAACGAATTAATTCTGACAAGCTTAAACAGATTGCGGAATAAACCGAAAACGACGGTCACATACGGAAAAACAGTAAAGAGTGTTTCGGAATATAATCATGTTCCATATGAGAAGGTTAAACTTGCATTAGATAATCTTTTGAAACAAAAATATATCCTGGAAAAAGAACAGATGGGTTACAGGGGGCATATGGTAACCGTACTGGAAGTGGACTGGGATCGTCTGAATGCAGACGGACTGTGGACAGAAGCAGAGTAAGGAAACAAAAATAAAATACCATAAAGTAAGAAGTATCCGGAAGTGTTTTCCGGGTACTTTTTGCAGTTTATAAATAAGAAATCTGTTGAGTTATTTAAGAAATCTGTTATAATACATAGCATACAGCTATTTTTTATATAACAAAAAGTGGCATGCCACTCATAGCGCTAATATTGAAGAGGTTAAGGGAAAGGGTATCGGATTAAAATGAATATTATAATTGCCGGTTGTGGAAAAGTAGGCACAACCCTGGGAGAACAGCTTGTCAGAGAAAGACATGAGGTAACATTTATTGATACGGCACCGGAATTATTAAAAAAGGTAATGGGAATGATTGATGTACAGGTTATTGAAGGAAACTGTACCGTATATTCCACATTAAAAGAGGCAGGAATTGAGCATGCGGATTTATTTATTGCTGTGACAGACAGTGATGAGATTAATCTGCTCAGCTGTCTGATTGCAAAAAAAGCATCAAACTGTCATACCGTGGCAAGAGTGCGTAACCCGGAATATAATGAAGATATTCAGTTTATTAAGCAGGAAATGGGATTGTCGCTGACAATTAATCCGGAATGGGCAACGGCAGTTGAAATTGCAAGACTGATTCAGATTCCGTCTGCGATGGAAGTGGATTCTTTTGCAAACAACCGGGTGAATATGATTCGTTTTCTGATTCCGGAAGGCTCTGTGCTTGCAGATATGAAGGTTGCTGATGTGGGCGGCGCATTTAAAGGAAGTTTTTTTAATCTGTGTGATTGAAAGAATCAATGAATTAATCATCCAAGCGGAGATGTTGTCTTAAAGAAGGGCGATAATATTTCCGTAATTATGCCCCTTGCTGAGGTTGATAAGATGTGCAAAGAGGTTGGAATCCACACAAGAAATATTAAAAATGTAATGATTGCCGGCGGCGGTACAATGTCTTATTATCTTGCAAAGATTTTGAATAAGGCAAATAAAAGGGTGAAAATCATTGAAATGAACCGTAAGCGCTGTGAACTTTTAAGCGGTCTGTTGCCAAAGACGATGATTATTCATGGAGATGCAACGGACAATAAGCTCTTAGAGGAAGAAGATCTTGCGGCAACAGATGCCTTTGTTGCACTGACCGGATTTGATGAGGAAAATCTCTTTTTATCTTTACATGCAAAAAAGGTTGCCAATGCTAAAAATATTGTTAAAATCAATAGAATCCGTGTTGAAGAAGTCAGTGAAGAATTAAATGTTGGCAGTGTCGTTTCACCAAAGTTTATTACGACAGAATTTATTTTACAGTATGTGCGCGCAATGGAAAATTCAAAGAGTAATAATAGCATAGAAACACTGTACAGACTGATGGATAACCGTGTGGAAGCACTGGAGTTTGTTGTTTGTGACACACCGGGACTGACCGGCGTGCAGCTTCAGGACTTAAAGTTAAAAAAGAACCTGCTGCTTTGCTGTATTAACCGTGGCGGAAATATTATTACCCCGAGTGGACAGGACTGCCTGCTGGAGGGAGATTCCGTGATTGTGGTAACGACCCATCTTGGTTTAAAGCGTCTGTCAGACATTTTAAAATAACAGCAACGTGATTTGAAATGAAGATTAGTTTGAATCTGAAATTTGCTGCATTTGCAGCAGAATGGTGAAGAAAGATGAATTATTCAATTATTAGAACAATTTTAGGACATGTCATCCGTTTTGAGGGGGCATTTCTGTTGATTCCGGTAATAATAGCATTAATTTACGGAGAGTCCAGCGGCATATATTTTGCGGTATGCGGGGCAGCCTGTCTGGTGGTGGGAACGCATATGACCCATAAGAAAAGCGGAAACCGTTCCTTTTTTGCAAAAGAAGGCTTTGTGTCTGTTTCATTAAGCTGGATTGTATTAAGTATCATTGGTGCGCTGCCATTTGTATTAAGTGGTGTGATTCCCAATCCTGTTGATGCAATGTTTGAAATTGTATCCGGTTTTACAACAACCGGTGCGAGTATTCTGCCGGAGGTAGAGAGCCTGCCAAAGTGTATGCTGTTTTGGCGGAGTTTTTCACACTGGATTGGCGGTATGGGTGTACTGGTATTTATTTTGGCAATTCTGCCTCTTGGAGGCAGCTCAGAAGTCTATTTGATGAGTGCGGAAAGTCCGGGACCGAAGTTTGGCAAATTGTTGCCAAAGCTGCAAAAGAGTGCAATGACACTTTATGGGATTTATCTGACAATGACAGTGATTGAAATGCTGTTACTGCTGGCAGGCGGAATGTCTTTATTTGATTCCATCTGTACGGCATTCGGTACGGCAGGTACCGGTGGCTTTGGTGTTTACAATGACAGTATGGGCAGTTTTAGTCCGTATCTGCAAAATGTCGTAACGATTTTTATGGTGCTTTTTGGCATTAACTTTAATTTTTTATTTCTTACTGCTGGTGAAAGAAGTAAGAGAAGCTTTTGCAATGGAAGAAGTACGCTGGTATCTGATTATTTTTGCAGCCGCAACGCTGATGATTGCAGCCAACCTTACGATTGTACAAGGGGGAAGCCCGTTTTATTACCTGCATCATTCAGCTTTTCAGGTTGCGTCCGTGATGACAACAACCGGTTTTGCAACAGTGGATTTCAATTTATGGCCGAATTTTTCAAGGTCGATACTAGTTGTATTGATGTTTATCGGTGCCTGTGCGGGAAGTACGGGCGGCGGTATGAAAGTATCGAGATATATTATTTATTTTAAAACATTGAAAAAAGAATTATCTAGCTGATTCATCCGCGCAGCGTGAAAGTAATTCAATGTGATGGCAAAGCAGTGGATCATGATACAATCCGTTCAGCTAATATTTATCTGATTGCATATATTTTTTATTTATATGCTTTCCGTGTTGTTAATCAGTTTTGATAAGTTTGATCTGACGACGAATTTTACAGCGGTTGCGGCAACCTTTAACAATATCGGACCGGGCTTAAATGTCGTTGGACCGACCGGGAATTTTGCAGGATTTTCCATGTTTTCAAAAATCGTGCTGATTTTTGATATGCTGGCAGGACGGCTTGAAATATTCCCAATGCTGATACTGCTTGCGCCGGGAACGTGGAAAAAATAAGGAGTAGTATGATTTTTTTATTGGAAGAAAAGACGTGCAGGGCGGAGATGTTTTGCACGGAGCAGCAACATTCCATGGCAGAGGCAGGCGGGGAGAAATTCCCGCTTGTTTTTGCGTTTGTGGGAGAATATACACAAAAGCTGCATGACAGCTTAAAAGAAGCAGTTATGCCGCAGATAGAAGCGGGCAAAGTCAGACCGTTTGTGCTGGCACTATATGGTCCGATAGAATGGGATGCGGATTATTCACCGTGGTATGCCACGGCATTGCAGGGGCGTGAATTTGCCGGGAATGCACCGCAGTATCTTGATTTTATACAATACCGGTTACTGCCGTATTTAAAAGAAAGCTTTCCACTGTCGGGAGAGGTGTATACACTGGGGTATTCGCTCGGTGGGCTTGCAGCACTGTATTATTACTTTGAACTGGGATTTGCGGGCTGTATCAGCTGTTCTGGTTCACTGTGGTATCCGGGATTTCAGGACTACTGCCGGGAACAGATTGAAAAGAAATTGCAGGAAAAGGAAATGCGGATAAAAGATAGTGTGTATTTCAGTCTTGGCGGCAAGGAAAAGAATACAACAGATCCATCAATGTGCCATATCGAAGAAGATACCAGATGGACATATGAAGCATTTCAGAAAGTGGCGCAGACTACTTTTGTCCATGAACCCGGCGGACATATGTGCAAGGTGGAGCGCAGACTGGCACATGGGCTGATATGGCTGCTGTCTGATAAAAAGCAGCTGCCGGGAAAGCGCAGTCTGCGCCTGCACCAAAATCAGAATTAAATATTACCATTTGTCTTATTTTGTGATTTCCGGCATATAAGTGCGGTAGTGTAACGGCATAAGACTGCGCTGCAGGTCGGTGTTTCTACGTTCTTGAATCGCAATGGTGTTAAAAAAGCAGGACCAGAGCTGCTCCCAGTCTTTTTCATGGTCTGAAACCGGAACGGATAAAAGCATTTCTTCTGTCACACCCCATTGTAAGAAATAAGGTTTTCCAGCCGGGTGGATTGCAGCAAAACGGCGGATGGTATCTAAAATAATCCAGTTTTCAGGCTGCAGCCGGTCGGCAAAATGTGCGGCAAGCACCGGCAGGACATTTGATTTGGGCTGAATACGTGCTGTCAGCAGATTTTCATTGCGTTCTTCAAAACGCACAAAACCAAGATACTTGTGTGCTTCATGCCCGACGGTGCGTGACAGTTCAAAAATCCGGAAAACGTCGGGGTCGTTAAGCCGGTTTAAAATGTCACTGCCGCAGCGGAAGGCTTTTTGTAAAAAGTGATACAGCGTGGAAGCTTTTTTATCATCATCGGAAAGCATCGCCTGATAACAGGTTTCATAAATATCAATCGATAACTTTTGGATGATAGAACGCTGGACTTTCCGGGCAAGGGTTCCATCGCTTTCACTAAAGATATAGGTTTCAAATAAGGACATTGTATCGTTGGTGCGCACACGGACATCAGTATGGCTGGTGCCGTCTGCCCATGCACGGTAAATGGCTGTAAAAATACCGTCAATGGTATCTTCGCAAAGATAAACGGTAACGGGGCATAGTGGTGCTTTGGGTCTGGATGTATACATCAGGCGGTCTTCCTTTCATTGTTTATTGATAACATTCTATTTGTCAGATGATGGTGTATCCATGTGAAAATCATCAAAGAGCGACAATTGCCGGTAGCTGTCATGGTGTTCAATCTGATACCGGTTTAAGGCTTCAACACCGATAATTCTATTGGTAATAAAATCTTCATTCATTCGGATTGGGTAGAGTGTTCTGCCGGAGCAGGTGATAAAATAAAGCGCCCGCTTTAATACAACACCCATCTTTTTAATATCCTTAAAATCCAGTCTGGCACTGCGGCGGGCTTTTACAATGCGCTGGGCAGAGCGGACACCGATACCCGGAACTCTTAGCAGTGTGTAGTAGTCTGCACGGTTGATTTCAACCGGGAACTGCTCTAAGTGCCGGATTGCCCAGTCACATTTGGGGTCTAATAAAACATTAAAATTCGGCTTTTCCTCAGATAGCAGTTCACCGGAATGAAAACCATAAAATCGCATCAGCCAGTCTGCCTGGTACAGGCGGTGTTCGCGTAAGAGCGGTACACCTTTTCCGTCAGGCTGCGCCGGCAGGGCTTCATCGTGATTGACATTGACAAAAGCCGAATAAAACACACGTTTTAAATCATAGTTGTGATAGAGGGCTTCTGCAACGGTCACAATATGATAGTCCGTTTCTTTTGTGGCACCGATAATCATCTGCGTGCTTTGCCCGGCAGGCACAAAGCGGGGCTGCTGTCTTTGTAAAGAACGTTGCGGTGGCTGGTATCCCGAAGCAGACAGGACACCTGTGCCGTGGGATAAGCCGGTCTGAACAGGGGCATTTTCTGAAAGTAAACCATGGGAAGGCTCCTGTATTCCCAGTGCGAGCTGGCTGGCATGAATACCACGCTGTAACTGCCGCATCGGGGTCAGAATATTTTTACGGCTCTTATGCGGCGCAAGGGTCTTTAAACCATCAGCAGTCGGAAGTTCCAGATTCACACTCATGCGGTCGGCATACCACCCGGCGGTTTCAATCAGGCTTTGAGAAGCACCGGGAATCCCTTTAAGGTGGATATAGCCGCCAAAGTGATATTTCGTGCGCAGCAGCATCACGGTTTCGGTAAGCCGTTTCATCGTTTCATCGGGGCTTACGATAATGCCGGAACTTAAAAACAGTCCTTCAATATAATTGCGGCGGTAAAACTCAATTGTCAGGCGGCAGACTTCTTCCGGTGTAAATGTGGCACGCAGGACGTCATTGGAGGAGCGGTTCACACAGTAGCGGCAGTTGTAAATACATTCGTTGGTAAAAAGAATCTTTAATAGGGAAATACATCTGCCATCGACTGAGAAACTGTGCAGATGCCGCAAGCTTTCGCATTGCCAAGTCCCGCACCGTTATTTTTTTTATCGACACCGCTGGAGGTACAGGCGGCATCGTACTTCGCAGCATCAGAAAGAATCGTCAGCTTTTTCATCAAATCCATATCTTGTTGAATAATCATAACATTCCCCTTTTTAATTAGAACATTTGTTTGATTTATTATAACACACAAACAAATGTTCGTAAAGTGGTAAATTCTGAAAAAGTGAAAATAATGTTCGGGAGTGAAAAAGCAAAGAATGGTTATACTCTTATGGTGCAGATGTATTTTGCGCTGCAAATCAATCAAAAAAGGAGAACCGGGATGAATTCAATTTCAGAAAAAGAATTACTGGCATTAAATGACCTTTTAGGTGAAGAAGAATTACTCATCAAAAGTTTAAGATGCTTGCAAACCATGCAGAAGACGAGGAAATTAAGGATAAATTTGAACAGATTTCAGAAAGACACCAGAAACATTTTGATTCCCTTTACAAGCAGCTTGGCTAAAACAAAATAAAAGAAAAACGGAGGTTTGTTATGGAACAGCTTTATACGGATAAGGAAGTGTTACAGGATGCATTAACAGCCGAAAAGACGGCAACCAATAATTACAACACGTATGCAAATGAATGTGTGCATGATACTGTGCGCGAGGCAATTTTAAACTGTCTGTCTGAGGAACACAAGATTCAGGAAGAAGTTTTTAATGCCATGCATACAAGAGGACTTTATCCGACACCGGAGGCAGAGGATAAAAAGGTCGATGAAGCAAAGCAGAAGTTTTCATGCACCTATAAATCCCTGTAAGCAGAGGAATTTCCATAAGCACCGTTTCCGGTAAACTTGCAGCAGGCGGTGATGCTTCTTCCTTATCAGAGGTTTTGTCCTGAAGTTTATGAAAAATTTAACAAACAAAGGATGGCATTTATGCTATAATGATAAAAAGATGTCAGGGACAAAAGTCCAGGACAGCGAAACCTAAGGAAGGAGCATGACTTATGGAAGGCTTGGTAAAGAAAATTAAAGGAATTAGAAATGAAATGATAGGATTGTCCATTGTGCTGATGCTGGCGGGAATTTTTATGATTCTGTTCCCGAATACTTCGGGTAATATCATCTGCCGCGGTGTGGGTGCGGTTCTTTGTATCTGGGGTGTGGTTCGTCTGGTTGCGTATTTTAGAAATAATGAGATTCTTGGTTCATTCGGACTGGTTCAGGGCGTTGCACTGGCAGGCTTTGGATTGTATATTCTGATTCGTCCGGGCATTATTGAAGTATTCTTAACCACTGTTTTTGCAATTATCATTATTGTGGACGGTATTTTAAAATTGCAGTATGCATTGGATTTTAGAAAGCTGGATGCCGGTGGCTGGTGGATTGAGGCAGTCTGTGCGGCAGTTATGATTATTTTGGGAATTGTTGTCCTGTTTAATCCGTTTGCAACGGTAGCGGCGGTTATGCTGTTTATCGGTGTGGTCTTTGTATTTGAAGGAGCATGGGATTTAGCTTCTATTTTATACATTTCAAAAATTGCAAAAGAATTTAATAAGTAGATAAGACGCTTAGAAAGGTCAGAATGGAGTAAATTTTGAAATCGCAGGAAGTTTTAAAAAATATGCTGGCAAGAATAGACCACAGGGGGTATCCGGCATATAAAGAATTGCAGGGAATGTATGACTTTGGTGCATATATGCTCTCTATTGACCATGTGCAGGGAGATCCGTTTGCAGCACCGTCAAAGGTACATATAGAAGTGTCGGGACAGAAAGCCGGTTTCCCAAAAGAATATTATGATACAGAGGATAAGCGTACAGCAGTGCAGGATTTTGTGCTGCGCCTGTTTGCAGGGGAAGTTCAAAACTATTCTTTTCAGGCAAAAGGTTCGGGGAAAAGCGGTTTATTATCTGTAAGCCGCTGCGGACAGGAAATTTTATCCCGCTCAGCGTGTCAGATGGATAATCATACAGGCAGTGTGACAGTGCGGCTGGAAATTGGTTTTCCGGCGCATGGAAGGACAATTGATGCAAAAGCACTGGAAAAGATTTTATTCGGATATCTGCCGGAGTGTGTAAAAAAGACGCTGTATTTTTCGGCAGTTCCGGCAAAAGAATTACAAAAAGCAGTCCACCTTGCAGAAGATACGGCATGTCTGCGCAGACAGTTAAAAGAAAAAAATCTGGCGGCATTTGTAGCAGACGGTGCAGTGCTTCCAAGACAGTCCGGGGTATCTGACCGTCCCATGCGGGATGCGTTTCCTTTTCAGTCGCCTAAATCCCTGCGTGTTGAAATGCACCTGCCGCATGCGGGCGTGATAACCGGCATGGGCATTCCAAAAGGCGTGACATTGATTGTCGGCGGCGGGTATCACGGTAAGTCAACGCTGTTAAGGCACTGGAAGCCGGTGTGTACAATCATATTGCAGGGGACGGCAGGGAATATACGGTGACGGATGATACCGCGGTAAAGGTACGGGCGGAAGATGGCAGAAGCATTCACGACGTGGATATTTCCATGTTTATCCGCAATCTGCCAAACGGAAAAGACACGGTGCATTTTGTTACGCAGGATGCCAGCGGCAGTACGTCACAGGCAGCAGGTGTAACCGAAGCTGTGGAAGCACAGACAAAGCTGCTGCTGATTGATGAGGATACCAGTGCAACAAATTTTATGATTCGTGATGTGCTGATGCAGCGGGTTGTACATGGCAGTCAGGAGCCGATTATTCCGTTTATAGACAGGGTGCGGGAACTTTATGAAAAAGAAGGCATTTCCACCATACTTGTAGCGGGAAGTTGCGGCTCGTATTTTCATAAAGCGGACCTGATTATTCAGATGAACCGCTACGAACCGGTGGATATTACGGAATATGCAAAAACACAGGCAAAGGAATTTCCGCTGGCACAGTCCGAAAATCCGGCATATAAAAAGAGCAGTCATAAGCGCTGTCCGAAGGCTTCAAAAAGAGCAGACGACAGGGTAAAAATCAAAACAACAGGACTGGATACCATCTGTATTAATAAGGAAAATATTGATGTCCGTTATATTGAGCAGCTGGTAGATTCAGAACAGTTAAATGCACTGGGGTATATGCTTGCTTATGCACAGAAACACCTGTTTGACGGTAAAAAGACACTTTTACAGATAACAGATGAACTTTATGAAAAAATTCATCGTGACGGAATTGAATCGATCTGTGGGCTTTCGTATGTCCCGGCAGGACTGGCGCTGCCAAGGAAGCAGGAATTTATGGCGGTAGTGAACCGGTACAGAGGATAAGTGCATTTTATCTTTTATGCATTTAAAGCAGAACTTCAATATTGTTTTTTGTTCCGGACTATTCTATAATAGGGTCAGCAGGGCTTGTAAAAGCAGCCCGGAAAAGAGGATAGTGTATGAAGTTGAAAAAATTTGCAAAAGGCGTATTTGCCATGGCAGCGGTGGCAGCTGCACTCATTTTACAGGCGGTACATCCGTTACGGCAAAGGCTGCGGTGAACACAAAATCAGATATTGAGATAGCAACGCGTTTGCATAATTATTCCAGAAGTGCAAGTCCGATTGGTTCTTATCTTGTAGATATCGGAAATGGGAATATGATGCGTGTCCAGTTTGATTATGATTCAAGCAATATATATGTTGAATATTACGATTCACAGTATAACGTTACAGGTGTCAGACAGCTTGCCCCGGAACTTCCTATATATGGCGGTTTCTACAGCGGCAGTGATGCTTACTATATTGTAACAGGACAGAAAAATGAGGAAGAATCAGATACGGTGGAATGTTACAGAATTACAAAGTATGACAAGAACTGGAACAGAATCGGTTCAGCCGGATTGTATGATTGTAACACATTTCTTCCGTTTCGGGCAGGATGTGTAAGGATGACAGAAGCGGACGGCTATCTTTTTGTAAGAACCAGTCATCAGATGTATTTGTCGTCAGACGGACTTCGTCATCAGGCCAATGTAACCATTCAGTTTGATGAAAACAAGCTGGTGATTACAGATTCTTATACGGATGTTATGAATTCGAAATACGGGTATGTGAGCCACTCATTTAACCAGTTTATTAAAACGGAAGGAAACCATCTTGTTGCAGTGGATCATGGAGATGCCTATCCGAGAAGCATTGTACTGACAGAATACCAGACAGATTTTACAAATGGTCAGTTTATTTCCAATATGAATTATTGGAAAAATCCTTGTAAATCGACAGACCTTTTTGAATTTACGGGAGAAATTGGAGATAATGCTACAGGTGCATCCGTAGGTGGATTTGAGGTCACAGACAGTGCATATCTTGTTGCAGCCAATTCCATTAATCAGGAAGATACAAGTGATGACCGCAGCAGGCATGATTATCGTAACGTATGCATTGTCGGAAAGTCAAAAAGAGACGGACATACATTTGTGAATTGGCTGACGAATCTGGAAGGTGATTTATCAGCAACAACTCCGTATCTGGTAAAGATAAATGATAATAAATATCTTGTGATGTGGTCCTATCAAAAACGGTCAGTCGGAGCAATAGATTATACATATATTGATGCGGACGGCAGTCAGATCAGCCCGGTATATACCATGAATGGAATGCTTTCAGATTGTGAACCGGTATATATCAATGATACCGTAGTGTGGTATACATCCGATAGCGATGGAAATGTAACTTTTTACGGTGTGGATAGTAATGGAAATGCGTTGGGAAGCCTCAATGGATTGATATATGATGGTGATAACTGGGTGTATTACCGCAATGATAATCCGGATTATGGATATACAGGACTTGCAGCCAATGAGTATGGCTGGTGGTATGTAAGTAACGGGACAATTGATTTTGATTATACGGGACTTGCAGCCAATGAGTACGGCTGGTGGTATGTAAGTAACGGGACAATCGATTTTAGTTATACCGGAATGGCAGCTAATGACTATGGCTGGTGGTATGTAAGCAACGGAGCAATCGATTTTAATTATACGGGAATGGCGGTGAATGATTACGCTGGTGGTACATGACCAACGGCGCATTAGACTGGAACTATACGGGAATGGCGGTGAATGATTACGGCTGGTGGTATATGACCAATGGCGCGTTAGACAGGAATTACACCGGACTTGCAGTGAATGAGTATGGCTGGTGGTATATGACCAATGGCGCACTGGATTTAACGTATAACGGAACAGCAGATAATGAATATGGAACATGGAATGTTGTAAACGGACATGTAGAGGTCTAGGGTACACACAGGAAAGACAGGGAGAACGAATTGCTCCCTGTCTTTTTGCACTTTATTCTTTAGCACGTTAAAGTGATTGTAATTCTGCATTTTATTTCAAAGATTGCAAAAGAATTCTGCGATTATTATTCGATAGGTGATTTTATAATAATATGAAATTTGAATTAAAGTACATATATTTATACGAAATACTGGCAAAATGCTAGGAAATGATTTAAAATATATTGGTGTTATGATTAAGAGTGTTGAAAGAGTGATTTGGATAAACAAAATCTTAATCATATAGTATATAAATAAAATGAGGAGGGGAATCTAAACGAAAAAAACATCGAAACAAACACAAAAAATTCTGGGTATAATTGTACTAATAATAATTCTTATCTGGGCAGTACCGTTTATTCATAATGAATTGCTGACGGTATTGCATGGAAAGGAATTTTATAATCGTTATATAGATACAGGTTTTTTTTGATGAGAATAGTGAACAGGAATCATGTAAGGTATTGTCTTATTCAAAAAAACTGTCAAAGGTATATTATGTAACACCGGAAAAAGAGCAGGGGCTTATATTATATTTTACCAAAAATGAAAACAACATATGGGAAATGAGCAGCTGGGATTGTATCTGGTCAAAATCGGGAACAGCAGATGGATTCCAGTGGCCATACTTTTGGCAGAATGGTTTTTAGTAACGACACATATTATACAGGGAAAGCAGGGTGAACACGCCTTGCTTTTTCTGTTTAGCACGTTAAAGTAATTGTCATTTAGCATTTTATTTGCTATAATAGATACCAATTACCGTTTTTTCGGTAGATGGGAGGAAGAAATGCAGAGCGAAAATCATAAAAAAACAATATATGCGGCAATTTTAGGCGCGGGTACAGTCGGTACCGGCGTCTATAAGTTGTGTCAGGAAATGAAAAGTGAATTTGTACAAAAGACAGGTGCGGATTTAGTCGTAAAAAAAGTGCTTGTAAGAAATGCGTCAAAGAAAAGAGAGGGCATTGAGGATGCAGTTTTAACCGATAACTGGAAAGAAATTATAGAAGACCCGGAAATTGACATTGTGATTGAAGTCATGGGTGGTATTGAACCGGCAAAGACCTATATTATTGAAGCACTGGAAGCCGGAAAGCAGATTGTAACGGCAAATAAGGATCTGTTGGCAGAACACGGACAGGAAGTGATGGCTGCAGCAGAAAAAGCCGGTGCGGACCTTGAATTTGAAGCGGCAGTTGCCGGTGCGATTCCGATTATCCGTCCGTTAAAGCAGAGTATGGCGGGCAACCGTATCAGCGAAGTCATGGGTATTGTAAACGGAACGACCAACTACATTTTAACAAAAATGTCCGAAAAAGGCATGGATTATGCAGAAGCATTGGCACAGGCAACAGAGCTTGGTTATGCGGAAGCAGACCCGACAGCCGATGTGGAAGGATATGATGCGGGACGAAAGATGGCGATTATGGCATCGATTGCGTTTAATTCGCGTGTGACATTTCCACAGGTATATACAGAAGGTATTACAAAGATTTCAGCTGATGATATCCGTTATGCCAAAGAATTCGGCTATGTGATTAAGCTGCTCGGACTGGCAAGAAACACACCGGAGGGCATTGAAGTCAAGGTACATCCGATGCTGATTGATGAAAATCATCCGCTTGCAGGCGTAAAAGACGCATTTAACGCGGTGTTTGTACATGCCGATGCGATGGATGATGCAATGTTTATGGGCAGGGGCGCAGGACAGATGCGACAGCCAGTGCAGTGATGGGTGATGTTGTGGATGTGATGAGAAATCTTGTCTATAATTGCTGCGGCAGAGTGGGCTGCAGCTGTTACAAGCAGCTTCCGGTCAAGCAGATTGGTGAAACAAAGAGCAAATTCTTCCTGCGGATTCATGCACAGGACAAGCCGGGCGTTCTTGCCAATATCGCAAGTGTCCTCGGCAACAACGGTGTCAGCATTGCGCAGGTTGTACAAAAGAGCCGCAAGGGCGGTATCGCGGAACTGGTGATTATTACCGATGAAGTACAGGAAAATAACTTCAATGATGCAATGACCATTTTTAGCGGAATGTCTGTTGTAAAAGAAATTTCAGGTGTAATCAGAGTTTATTAAGGTGGAAAAATGGCAGTAAAATATTATGCAGTAAGAAAGGGAATTAAACCCGGCATTTATAAGGACTGGAATACGTGCAAAGCAATGGTGACGGGATTTTCCGGTGCACAATATAAAAGTTTTACAACCCTGCAGGAGGCAGAGGCGTATATTAAAGAAGATGCAGAAACAGCGCAGGCTGGAAAAGAACCGGAAGTTTATGCGTTTGTCGATGGTTCATTTAACCAGAAGACACATGTATACGGTTATGGCGGATTTCTTGTCCATGACGGCGTTAAAGAAGTACTGCAGGGGTCCGGCAAAGATGCGGACATGGCTTCCATGAGGAATGTGGCAGGCGAGGTGCTTGGCAGTATGGCGGCGATTGAAAAAGCCGTTGAACTCGGACTGGAAGAATTGTCCATTTATTACGATTATATGGGAATCGAAATGTGGGCAAAGGGACTGTGGAAGCGCAATAAAAAGGGAACAATTGCCTACTACGATTATGTGCAGTCTGTAAAAAATCAGATTACGCTGCATTTTATCAAAGTAAAAGGACATTCCGGGGTTGCCGGAAACGAAGAGGCAGACCGGCTTGCAAAACAGGCAGTCGGGATTGTTTAGAGTAAAAGCCGCATGAAAATGTGGTGGAGGTAAAATGGGTAGATTAACAATTGCAACGAAATTTAATACGGCACGGCTGTTACAGTTTGTTTTTCCGGCAGTTGCCATGATGATTGTCACTTCGATTTATGTCATGACGGACGGTATTTTTATCAGCCAGTTTGCAGGAAGTGAACAGCTTTCGGCGACCAATATCGTGTATCCGGTGGTGTATCTGTTAAACGGAATCGGTGTCATGCTTTCCATGGGCGGCAATGCCATTGTGGCAAGGCTGCTCGGTGAAGGAAAGGGCAGTCTTGCCAGACAGCGGTTTACACAACTTGCATTTTTTACAGTGGTTTCGGGTGTGGTGCTGGGAATTCTTTTTGCACTGACAATGCGTCCGATTTCACTGGCGCTTGGCGCAAAAGGAGAACCGCTGGTTACGTACTGTGTGCAGTATGGCACAATCATGGCACTTGGCGCGCCGTTTTCCATGTTACAGATGTTATTCATGCCGTTCTGGACGACGAATGATAAGCCGAAGTACGGACTGATTTTGTCGCTGACCTGCGGATTCAGCAATATCTGTCTGGATTACCTGTTTGTAAAATGTGCGGGCTTCGGACTGATGGGTGCGGCATTTGCAACGGTTATCAGTTATGGTATCGGTGCGGCTGTACCGGTGATTGTATACAGCCGGAAGAATCTCAAACTGTATTTTGAGAAGTTCCGGTGGGATACGTCCTTTTTGTTAAAGGCGATGAGCAACGGGGTATCGGAAATGGTGACGAATATCGCAAGTGCGGTGACGACATTTATTTTTAATATCATTCTGATGCGCCTTGCGGGTGCAAATGGTGTTGCGGCGATTACGGTGCTTCTATATGCACACTTTCTGTTTTCGTCCGCGTATATGGGCTTTACAAATGGTGTTGCACCGATTTTCAGCTATAATTACGGCGCGGGCAATTATGCGGATTTAAAAAAGCTGTTTGCAATGTGTATCCGGATTCTTCTGGCAGCAGGCGTTGTAATATTTGCAATATCCCAATTAGCAGCTGGATGGACAATGCGCATTTTTGTCGGAAATAATACAGCGTTATATGAAATGTCGCTGTCCGGTTTCAGGCTGTTTGCGGTTTGTTTTTTAGTAAACGGCATTAACATTTTTGCATCGGGATATCTTACGGCACTCGGCAACGGACGGGATTCTGCGGTGGTGTCGATTCTTCGTACACTGATTGTTGAGGTGATAGCGATTGTCGGACTGGCATATCTGTTTGGAATAAACGGCGTGTGGATGGCAATTCCGGTGGCAGAGTTTGTGTGTCTGTTTGTTTCGGTGTATATGTTTCATAAGAACAAAATACGTATTTGATGATATTGCGAAAGAAAGTTTTAATCAGGAAAGGATAAGGGAAAATTCATGTTAGATACCATTAATACCGCATTGACAACGATTGATGATTTTATCTGGGGACTGCCGCTTATTATAGCGATTCTTCAGTCGGACTTTTTATGACATTCCGTTTAAAAGGACTTCAGGTAACGAAATTTCCGTTGGCGGTCAAAGAACTGTTTTCAAATGAGAGAAGCGGCGAAGACGGAGAAGTATCCAGCTTTGCGGCATTGTGTACGGCACTTTCGGCAACCATCGGTACGGGAAATATCGTCGGTGTTGCAACGGCTATGGTAGCAGGCGGTCCGGGCGCGCTGTTCTGGATGTGGATTGCGGCGATTGTCGGAACAGTTACCAAATATTCAGAATGTCTTCTTGCGGTGAAATACCGCGTTGTCAATGAAGACGGTCATATCTTAGGCGGACCGTTCTATTATATTGAAAACGGCATGGGACACAAGTGGAAGTGGCTGGCAAAGATTTTTGCGTTTTTCGGTGTAGGTGTCGGTCTTTTAGGTATCGGAACCTTTACACAGATTAATGGCATTACCAGTGCAGTCAACGGATTTTTTGATGCCAATAACGAATGGACCGTTGATTTATTTGGAAGAACGTATTCATGGACTGTTGTTATTACGGGTATTTTACTGACCGTCTGTGTGGCACTTGTTATTATCGGCGGAATCCAGCGTATTTCTTCCGTAGCACAGGTAATTGTGCCGTTTATGGCAGGCTGTTATGTGGTTGCGGTTGTTTTGATTCTTATTTTTAATTTTACGGCAATTCCGGGCGCACTGGTTGAAATTGTGCAGAGTGCCTTCGGTCTGCGTGCGGTAACGGGCGGAACAATCGGCGGTATGCTTATGGCAATGCAGATGGGTGTTGCCCGCGGTATCTTTTCAAATGAAGCCGGACTTGGTAGTGCGCCGATTGCGGCGGCAGCAGCCAATAGTGATTCACCGGCACAGCAGGCTTAATTTCCATGACGGGAACGGTTATTGATACCATTATTATCTGTACGATGACAGGTCTTGCCATTACAATTACAGGTACATGGAACATCGGCTTACAGGGTGTTGCGGTTACAACGGCGGCATTTCAGCAGGGACTTCCGGTTCCGGCTAAGGTATCGGCATTTGTCCTCATGATGTGTTTGGTATTCTTTGCATTTACAACGATTCTCGGTTGGGATTATTACAGTGAAAAATGTCTGGAATATTTAGTCGGCGGCAGACAAAAGGTTGTAAAAGGCTACAGATGGCTGTATATTGTATGTGTATTTATCGGACCGTTTATGACGGTATCTGCGGTCTGGAAAATTGCAGATATTTTCAACGGCTTAATGGCGATTCCGAATCTGATTGCCATTGTGGCATTAAGCGGTGTGGTAGTTGCGGAAACCAGGAAATATATGGAACAGGTTGCGCAGGGTGAACGTGCCGGAGCCAAAAAGAAGGCAAAGGGCATGGAGAACGCACAGGAAAGCGAGGTAGTGTCAAATGAGTAACAATGTGGTATTAGATAATATTTTAACAAGAAGAAGCTGCCGGGCATATACAGACAGACCGGTCAGCAAAGAAGACTTAGATACTATTTTAAAGGCGGCAATTTATGCACCGAGCGGCATGAGCCGACAGTCATGGCAGTTTACGGTAATCCGTAAAAAAGAAAACATACAGGAACTGGCAAAGGTGGTAAGGGAAACGTTAAACCGCCCGGAAAGTTACAATTTTTACGATCCGAATGTCATTATTCTGGCATCCAATGAAAAAGACAATACAAACGGACTTGCAGACTGTGCCTGTGCAATGGAGAATATGTTTCTGATGGCACAGGAGCTTGGCATTGGTTCCTGCTGGATTAACCAGTTAAAGGAAATCTGTGACGAGCCGCAGGTACGTGCCGAATTAAAGAAGTTCGGTGTGCCGGATAACCATATCGTGTGGGGCATTGTAGACTTAGGTTACGCGGCACAGGAGCCTGTCTGCAAGGAAAAGAATGAAAATGTTATTGTATTTGCAGATTAAAGCTGCGGAAAGGTGCGTATGGAATTAAAAATTTTGCACTGGTTTGAAGAACTGCATAATCCGGTGCTGGATTTTCTGATGTATCAGATTACCTGTCTTGGAAACGGCGGATTGATCTGGCTGGTGATTGCGGCGGCAATGCTGTTTGTGCTGCCGAAGCGCTACCGGAAAACCGGTGCGACCGTGGTTGCGGCACTGCTCATTTCGCTGGTCATCTGTAACGGCATCATGAAAAATCTGTACCAGCGGGTGCGTCCGTTTCATGCAGACCCGACCTTTGAAAATCTCTACCGGGTCTTTGACAGGATTTACGACTGGTCATTTCCGTCAGGACACACCTCTGCCTCCTTTGCGGCGGCGGTGGCAATCCGCCTGTGGAATAAAAAAGAAGGCATCGGCGCACTGGTGCTTGCGGCACTCATTTCATTTTCAAGACTGTATCTGACGGTTCATTATCCGACCGATGTACTGGCAAGTGTCGTATTCGGTTCGGCATACGGCGGGGCAGCTTATCTGCTTATGAAAAAGGTGCTTGAAAAGCCGGGCAGACTGCGGAAAGTGCTGGTGGAAGGCGCATCGTATAAAACATTGTGGAAAAAATAAAGAAATAGCACTTGACGGTAAAGACCTCAAGTGCTATTTTTAGTTCATAGGTTAGTTACTTAACTAATTAACTATGTAACTGCGCAAGATAAAATAACATTCATGCGATTGATGTAAGTAGGAGCAAATTTTTATATCCGCCGGTGTGCGGTTAAATAGCATAAGGAATGAGGAGCAGAATGAATGAGATTTTAACACAGGAAAAGTCAATATATATCCAGATTAGTGAAATGATTGAAAACGACATTTTACGGGATATACTCTGCGAAGAAGAACGGGTGCCGAGTACGAATGAACTGGCGAAGCTGTATGCCATTAATCCGGCAACTGCCGCAAAAGGAATTAACATTCTGGTTGAAGCAGGGATTGTATACAAGAAAAGAGGGATTGGTATGTTTGTGGCGAAGGGAGCAAAGGAAGTGATTCAAAAAAAACGAAAAGATGCATTTTATCAGGACTATATTGCGTCCATGCTTGCTGAGGCGCAGAGCCTTGGCATCACGAAACAGGAACTGGTGCAGATGATTATGGAGGGAAAGTAAATGGAGAATCTGATTTGTAAAAATGCAGGAAAAAGCTATAAAGAAAAGACAGTTTTAAAAAATGTGAATCTGGAGCTTGAACCGGGTAAGATATACGGACTGATAGGAAGAATGGTGCGGGAAAGACGACACTGTTATCCCTGATGTCCGCCTAGAATCCCGTATCGGGTGCAGGCAGCAGGTGACACAATTCTAAAATTTATCGGAAAAGTTTCATAAAAGAAGATATTGACATTGGGCGGTTGTGTGATATTATGTAAATGGCTTTTGTAAAAACATTTTGCAAAACGTTGAAATGAAATCAACAGGAAGAAAGGAAGATTTACATGAACACAGAAACGACATGCGTTGAAAAACAGCCTTTGACAGATGCTTACCTTGAAAAAATGAATGCGTACTGGAGAGCGGCAAACTATTTATCAGCAGCCCAGCTGTATCTGCTGGATAATCCACTGCTTCGCGAACCGTTAAAGCCGGAGCATATCAAGAAAAAGATTGTCGGACACTGGGGAACCGTTCCGGGACAGAATTTTGTATACTGCCACATGAACCGTGCGATTAAAAAGTACGACCTGGATATGGTATTGATTTCAGGTCCGGGACACGGCGGCAACTTCTTTGTATCCAACTCTTACTTAGAGGGTACATACAGTGAGGTCTATCCGAATGTCAGCGAAGATATGGATGGATTAAAAAAGCTGTGTAAGCAGTTCTCATTTCCGGGCGGTATTTCAAGCCATGTAGCACCGGAAACACCAGGTTCTATTAATGAAGGCGGTGAGCTGGGTTACTCCATTGCACACGCTTTTGGTTCTGTATTTGATAATCCGGATCTGATTACAACCTGTATTGTCGGTGACGGTGAAGCAGAAACAGGCCCGCTTGCAACAGCATGGCATTCCAATAAGTTTTTAAATCCAGTAACAGATGGTGCAGTGCTTCCGATTCTTCACTTAAATGGATATAAAATCAGCAACCCGACAATTTTCTCACGAATTTCACATGATGAGATTGAAAGCTTTTTCCACGGCTGCGGCTGGAAGCCTTATTTTGTAGAAGGCGATGACCCGATGACGATGCACCGCAAAATGGCAGAAACCGTGGATACGGTTATTGAAGAAATCCATCAGATTCAGAAGGAGGCAAGGGAAAACGGCAAGACTGAAAGACCGTTCTGGCCGATGATTGTACTTCGTACACCAAAGGGCTGGACAGGACCGAAGGTTGTAGACGGAAAGGAAATCGAAGGAACATTCCGTGCGCATCAGGTTCCGATTATGATGGATAGACCGGAACATTTACAGATGTTAGACGAATGGTTAAGAAGCTACAAGCCGGAAGAACTGTTTGATAAAGAAGGAAGATTGATTCCAGAATTAAAGGCACTTGCACCGGAAGGGGATTCAAGAATCAGTGCCAATCCGCATGCAAACGGCGGTAAACTGTTACGGGATTTACGCCTGCCTGATTTCAGGGAGTATGCAGTAGATGTTCCGTCACCGGGTGCTAAAGAAGGTCAGGATATGATTGAGCTGGGCGGATTTATCAGAGATATTTTTAAGCTCAATGAAAAGACCAGAAACTTCCGTATCTTTGGACCGGACGAAACGATGTCTAACAGACTGGGTAAAATTTTTGAAGCAACCAATAGGGATTGGAACAATGCATTAAAGGACAATGATGAATTCCTTGCAAAAGACGGACGTGTTATGGACTCTATGCTGTCAGAGCATATGTGCGAGGGCTGGCTGGAAGGTTATCTTTTAACAGGACGTCACGGTTTCTTTGCAAGCTACGAAGCATTTATCCGAATCGTGGATTCCATGGCGGCACAGCATGCAAAATGGTTAAAGGTATGTTCACAGCTTCCGTGGCGCCAGTCTATTGCCTCATTAAACCTCATTTTGTCTTCTAATGTATGGCAGCAGGACCACAACGGATTTACACATCAGGACCCGGGCTTCTTAGACCACATTGCCAATAAGAAAGCAGACGTTGTCAGAATGTATCTGCCACCGGATACAAACTGCCTGTTATCTTGCTTTGACCACTGTATCAGAAGCCGTGATTATGTCAATGTACTGGTAACTTCAAAGCACCCAAGACCACAGTGGCTGACCATGGAACAGGCTGTAAAGCACTGTACACAGGGTGTCGGTATCTGGGAGTGGGCAAGCAATGACCAGGGACAGGAACCGGACGTAGTTTTAGTCGGCTGCGGTGAAACACCGACCATGGAAGCCCTTGCGGCAGTCACCATTCTGCGCGACAATCTGCCGGAATTAAAGATTCGTTTCATCAATGTTGTCGATTTGTTTAAATTGCAGTCCAATACACAGCATCCGCATGGATTGTCCGATACGGACTACGATGCACTGTTTACAAAGGATAAGCCGATTATCTTTGCATTCCACGGCTATCCGACACTGATTCATGAACTGACATACTACAGACACAACAGAAATCTGCACGTATTCGGCTATCAGGAAGAAGGAACGATTACAACACCGTTTGATATGCGTGTCCAGAATGAAATCGACCGTTTCCATCTGGTAGAAGCCGCTGTCAATGCACTGCCACAGCTTGGAAACAAGGGCGCGTACCTGCTTCAGAAAATGCGTGACACACTTGTAGCACATAAGCAGTACATCAGCGAATACGGCATGGATTTACCGGAAGTACGCGACTGGAAGTGGCATACACCGGAAAACAACAATTAAAATGAATAAAAATTCATACTTTATTCATAAAAAAACAATAGAAAATGATTGAAAAACATTGACATAGGTGTTAAAATAATAAAAGCTTTTAAAAAACACTTTTCTAAAAGCTCTAAAGTTTAACAACCTATGTCAATGTTGTATTTGACAGAAATATTTATCTGAAATGGAGAAACGATGGAAATTATCAGTGTGAAAGAAAAGGAATTTAAGGAGTACGGAAAGGTTATTGAGGGGCTGGACGTAGCGCAGCTTTTACAGAAAATGCAAAAGACACCGCTGCCGGACGATGTCATTTACGAACCGTCTGATGCATCCCTTGAAGCGCTTGAGGTGTGTGAAGTTTTAAGGAGAAGCGTATACGGCGGACTGCCGGTACAGATTGGATACTGTAACGGACACAACGAAAAGTTGAACGGTTTAGAGTATCACAGAAGCTCAGAAATCAATATCGCTGTGACCGATATGATTTTACTGCTTGGAAAACAGCAGGATATAGAGTCAGATGACACGTATGACACCGCAAAGGTTAAAGCCTTTTTCGTACCGGCGGGAACGGTGATAGAAGTTTATGCGACAACCCTGCACTATGCACCGTGCGGTGTAGATAAGAAGGGTTTCCGCTGTGTGGTAGTGCTTCCGAAAGGAACAAATTATCCGATAGAACAGCCGCATTTATTAAAAGAAGATAAGCTTTTAGCTGCGTCCAACAAATGGCTGCTGGCGCATGAAGAAGCAAAGATAGCAGGCGCATTTAACGGGCTGAAAGGTGAGAACATTTCCATCGGAAATCTGTAACAGCACAGACGGCAAAACAGCCGGTTTAAAAAGTAAATGCAAAAAACAAATGTTAAATATAAAAAACATCAGGAAAATCAGAAAATATAAGGGTGCCGCAGTGTCGGCAGAATGGAGGACAAAATGAATAATATGCCAGAAATGAAGGTCGGAATCGTCGCAGTCAGCAGAGATTGTTTCCCAGAATCTCTTTCCGTAAACAGAAGGGAAAATTTAGTAAATGCATATATACAAAAGTATGGAAAAGACGACATTTACGAATGTCCAATCTGTATTGTTGAGAGTGAAATCCATATGCAGCAGGCATTAGAAGATATTAAAAAGGCAGGCTGTAATGCGCTCTGCGTATACCTTGGCAACTTCGGACCGGAAATTTCAGAAACCATGCTTGCAAAGTATTTTGACGGACCGAAAATGTTTGTTGCGGCGGCCGAGGAAACCTCCGCAGACGGCGGACTTGTACAGGGCAGAGGTGATGCATACTGCGGTATGTTAAATGCAAGCTACAACTTAAAACTGCGTAATGTCGGCGCTTACATACCGGAATATCCGGTCGGAACCGCAGAAGAATGTGCAGACATGATTCATGAATTTTTGCCGGTGGCACGTGCAGTATATGGACTCAATCACTTAAAGATTATTACTTTCGGTCCGCGTCCGACGAATTTCCTCGCCTGCAACGCACCGATTCAGCAGCTCTACAACTTAGGTGTTGAAATCGAAGAAAATTCAGAACTGGATTTATTTGAAAGCTTTCACAAGCACGCAGGTGATGAGAGAATCCCGGCAGTTGTAAAGAGCATGGAAGAAGAACTCGGCACAGGCAACAAAAAGCCGGAAATATTAAACAAGCTTGCACAGTATGAACTGACACTGCTTGACTGGGTAGAAGCCCATAAAGGCTCCAGGGAATTTGTGGCAATTGCAGGAAAATGCTGGCCGGCATTCCAGACACAGTTTGGTTTTGTACCGTGTTATGTCAATTCAAGACTGACTGCCATGGGAATCCCGGTTTCGTGTGAAGTCGATATTTACGGTGCATTAAGCGAATTTATCGGCTACACGGTAAGCAAAGACGTTGTAACACTGTTAGATATTAACAATTCCGTACCGGCAGACATTTATAACGAAGATATCAAAGGAAAGTTTGACTATACACAAAAGGATACGTTTATGGGCTTCCACTGCGGCAATACGGCGGCATGCAAGCTGTCCTTCCATGAAATGCGCAATCAGATGATTATGGCACGCTCCCTGCCGGAAGAAGTAACAAACGGTACATTAGAAGGGGATATTGTTCCGGGCGACATTACATTCTACAGATTACAGGGAACGGCAGAAGGCGGTATCCGTGCTTACATCGCACAGGGCGAAGTCCTTCCGGTAGCAACAAGGTCTTTTGGTGCAATCGGTATTTTTGCAATTCCTGAAATGGGCAGATTCTACAGACACGTATTAATCGAAAAGAACTTCCCGCATCACGGTGCGGTTGCATTCGGACATTTCGGAAAAGCCATTTTTGAAGTATTTAAGTATATTGGTATCGAGGATATCGGATTTAACCAGCCAAAGGGCATGCTTTATAAGACGGAAAATCCGTTTGGCTAAGATACCATAGATAAAAATATACGGCCGGTTTATGCCGCAGGCGCATGAACCGGCGCAGATAAAAATGCCTGTGGAATGGAGAAAAATATGTATTATATTGGTGTGGACTTAGGGACTTCTTCTGTAAAGCTTCTGCTTATGGATAAACAGGGGACGGTTGTAAAAACGGTTTCAAAAGAATATCCGATTTCGTTTCCAAAGCCCGGCTGGTCAGAACAGAATCCGTATGACTGGTATGAACAGTCGGTTGCGGGAATCCGTGAACTGACAGTGGGCATAAAGAAAGAAGAAGTGGCAGGTATCAGTTTTGGCGGACAGATGCACGGACTGGTAATTTTAGATGAAAATGATAAGGTGATTCGCCCGGCAATCCTTTGGAATGACGGCAGAACGACAAAAGAATGTGAATATTTAAACAATACAATCGGCAAAGGAAAGCTGACAGAGTACACGGCAAACATCGCATTTGCGGGATTTACGGCACCGAAGATTTTGTGGGTACGGGAAAATGAACCGGAAAATTTCCAAAAAATCCGTAAAATCATGCTGCCAAAGGATTATCTGGCATACCGTTTTTCCGGTGTACACGCAACCGATGTATCGGATGCATCCGGGATGCTTTTATTTGATGTCAAAAACCGCTGCTGGTCTGATGAAATGTTAGAAATATGCGGTATTTCAAAAGACTGTATGGCAAGAGTTTTTGAAAGCTATGAATGTATCGGACATCTGACAGAGGAAGCAGCAGAAAAACTGGGGCTTACAACAGATACGGCAGTCATTGCGGGAGCCGGGGACAATGCGGCGGCAGCAGTCGGCACGGGAACGGTCGGTGACGGAAGCTGTAACATTTCACTGGTACAAGCGGTACAATTTTTATTTCAAGCATGACATTTGGTGTTGATGCAAATAATGCCCTTCATGCATTTGCCCATGCAGACGGTCATTATCATTTAATGGGATGTATGTTGAGTGCTGCCTCTTGTAATAAATGGTGGCTTGATGATATAATAGGTACAGGTGACTATGCAAAGGAGCAGGAAGGCATTACCGATGAGATGCTTGGCAGCAATCATGTGTTTTATCTGCCATATCTGATGGGTGAACGTTCTCCGCACAACAATCCGCTGGCACGGGCAACGTTTACAGGCATGACGATGGACACGACAAGAACCGATATGACACAGGCTGTTTTAGAGGGTGTTGCATTTGCAATCCGGGATTCCTTTGAAGTGGCAAAAAGCTTAGGTATGAAGATTACCGAAACCAAAATCTGCGGCGGCGGTGCAAAAAGTCCGCTGTGGCGCAAGATGATTGCCAATATTTTAAATATAAGGGTATGTGTACTGGATAAAGAAGAAGGACCGTCCTTGGTGCGGCAATGCTTGCGGCAGTCGGCACGGGTGCTTATGAAACGGTAGAAGCGGCGGCAGGACAGATTGTCCACGTTGTGGATACGATTGAACCCGATGCGGAAATTGCGGCACGCTACGAAGAAAAGTATCGTCAGTTTCAGCAGATATACCCGGCATTAAAACCGGTGTTTGATAGTATAGCGAAGTGTGAATCATCCTTAAATTTAAGATGATTCACACAGGAAATTTGCTTCTGGGCGAAAGCAAATTTTCTACTATCGTGACAAAGTCGCTCGGAATGTGGAGAAATGCGAAAATCCTTATATCAAAGATTTTCGCATAACAGAATTGTGCCGCAGGCGTCACAATTCTGAATTTATCGCAGAACTGAATAAATTCAGTTCGCGATTCCTCCGGCATTAAAATGCCTGCGGAATGGAGAAGAGTATGAAGTTTTTTATTGATACAGCGAATGTAGAGGATATTAAAAAAGGCGAATGATTTAGGGGTGATTTGCGGGGTGACGACGAATCCGTCACTGATTGCAAAAGAAGGACGGGATTTTAAAGAAGTCATTCAGGAGATTGCATCTATCGTAGACGGACCAATCAGCGGGGAAGTCAAAGCCACGACAACCGATGCCGAAGGTATGATTGCAGAGAGCAGGGAGATTGCCGCAATCCATCCGAATATGGTTGTTAAAATTCCGATGACGGCAGAGGGCTTAAAGGCAACCAAAGTATTATCAGGCGAAGGCATCAAGGTCAATGTCACTTTAATCTTTTCAGCCAATCAGGCACTGCTTGCAGCAAGAGCGGGTGCGGCTTACGTATCGCCGTTTCTTGGCAGATTAGACGATATTTCACAGCCGGGGATTGACTTAATTCAGACGATTGTAGACATTTTCAGCAATTATGACATTCAGACAGAAATCATCTGTGCAAGTGTCAGAAATCCAATCCATATTACAGACTGTGCACTCGCAGGTGCGGACATTGCGACTGTACCGTACAAGGTTATTGAACAGATGATTCACCATCCGCTGACCGATGCGGGCATTGTAAAATTCCAGAATGATTATAAAGCAGTTTTTGGTGAATAAATTCAGTTCGCGATTCCTTAGGCATTAAAATGCCTGCGGAATGGAGATTAGAAGATACAGATAAACGCCGTCTGCGGCATGGAGGAAGTATGATTACAACGGAAAAAATCACAACAACGGACGTAAAACGTTTCAATAAAAACCGAATATTCCGGCTGATTCATTATGCGGATAAGATTTCAAGACAGGAGATAGCGGATATTTTACAGTTATCCCTGCCTACGGTTAATCAGAATTTAAAGCTTTTATTAGAGAAAAATCTGATTGACTTTGTGGGGAATTTTGAATCAACAGGCGGTAGAAAGGCACAGGCAATTACGGTAAACGGGATGTCAAAGTGTGCGGTCAGTGTCAATCTTTCAGATGCCGGCATTAAAGTGTCCCTTGTCGATTTAAAAGGGGAGATTGTCTTTTCGGAAAAAAAGAGCATTTCTTTTACGGAAGATGCCGTTTACAGTGAGAGTATTGCGCAGCTTGTAAAAGATGTGATTTCCCGCAACAATGTCGCAGACGAAGATGTTTTGGGTGTGGGAATCACAATTCCCGGTATTTTTGATAATGACAATAAGACAATGGTGTTCTCCCCGACCATGGGAATCCGCAATTATCCGATAGCGGAGCTTACCAAAGCAATTCCTTATACCTGCCGTGCAACCAATATTACAAGGGCAAATGCGTATGCGGAATTCTGGTTTGACAGAAAATTTGAGAATCTGACGATGAATAATGTGGAGGATTTTAACCGTTCTGCGGCATCGGGTCAGTCTGATGCAAAGCTGTACGTCATGTTAAATACAGGTGTCGGCGGGGCATATATCGATAAAGAAAAATTACAGACCGGTGTGCATAACCGTTATGGCGAGTTCGGACATATGACGATTCATCCACATGGCAGAAAGTGTTTTTGTGGAAAAGAAGGCTGTTTTGAAGCGTATGTGTCAGCAAGACGGCTTTCGACGGAGCAGGATTGTACGCTGGATGAATTTTTCAGTCAGTTACAGCAGGAAAATCCGCGTTTTATCAAGGTGTTCGAGGAATATTTAGATGATTTGACAACAGGCATTAACAACCTGTATATTATGTGTGATGGAAATGTTGTTGTCGGCGGTCCGGTTGCAAAGTATCTGGTGCCGTATCAGGATAAAATCCGCAGAATGCTGGTTGAAAAGTATTCATTTGATACGGACGGTTCGTATTTCAGTTTTGCACAGTGTACGGCAGAACAGGCAGATACCGGGGCGGCACTGATGTTTCTTGGAGAGTTTATCAGTAATATCTAAGGAGTAGCGGGGCAGATATGCCACGGTGTAAAAAATGATGAATACCATGAAGAATTTCAGAAAGAATTTTAATTTAAAACACTGCGTCATAAGATTTATTATGGCGTGGTGTTTTGTCTGTCTTATAGAGGCAGTATGGATTGCGGTGACGGCAAAAAAGAAGATGAGTACTTTATCGTATGTAGGTGAAGTGCCGGTTGCTTTACATATACTGACGATTGCCGTTTTGTTTGCTGTATTGTATATCTTGTTTGAAAAAATAAAAAATATCCGGACAGAAAAAATGCTGCTGGTACTGGTAACGGTGCTGTATGCATTCACCGCAGTTATTCAGACACCGGATGTCTGGTTTTGTACCGGGATGGTGCTGTTGCTGACATTTACGTTTTCTTATGCGTTTGAGCCGGAAGCCTGTACAGATATCGATATGGATAATACAGCCGGAACGGCGACTCAGGCGGGAACATCGCAAGTCAATACGCAGAAAAAAGGCGAACTGTCCGGCAGAAGGGGTCTGCACATCATTTGTATTGTATCCGGTGTCCTTTTTGTGTTGTTTACGGGTGGCTGTACAGCATTGCGGGTGCTTGCCTATGAAGCACCGAATTTTGACTGCGGGCTGTTCTCACAGATGTTTCACTATATGAAGACAACATTTACGATGAATACAACCAGTGAGCGTGACCACCTGTTATCGCATCTGTGTGTGCATATCTCGCCGGATTTTTATCTGCTTCTGCCGTTTTATGCACTGTATTCAAAGGCAGTGACATTACAGGTCATGCAGGCAGTGGTAATTGCACTTGGAATTGTGCCGCTGCTCGGGATTTGTAAAAATCACGGCTTAACCCGCATGGAATCCGCATTGACAGTGATTGCATACTGCCTCTATCCGGTAATGAGCGGCGGTTGTTTTTACGATATCCATGAGAATCTGTTCCTGCCGCTGTTTATATTGTCGTTTTTGTATTTTCTGGAAAAGGAAAATTTAAAGGGCAGTATCATCAGTCTGATCTTACTGCTGGGGGTAAAAGAAGATGCGGCGGTGTATGCGGTGTGTATTCTTGTTTACATGCTGTTTGTCAAGAAAAAGACAGGCTGGAAGCGCCACAGTATCATGCTTGCGGCAAGTCTGCTGTATTTTATTTTTACAACGGTGCTTTTGTCGGTCATCGGGGACGGTGTTATGACATACCGCTTTGACAATATGGTGTACGGGGACAGCGGCAGTATGTCTGGCATGATCCGCACCGTGCTTGCAGACCCGGCGTATCTGGTGACACAGGTACTTACACAGGAAAAGCTTGAATTTATCATGCAGACAATGGGCGCACTACTGTTTTTACCGCTGGTGTCAAAAAAATGGTCCCGCTATATTTTAACAGTGCCCTACATTTTGTTTAATTTAATGTCGGATTACACGTATTTTCACAGCATTTATTTTCAGTATGCATTCGGTTCGGGCACACTGCTGTTTTATCTGGCAGTAGTCAATCTTTCGGAATTAAGACGGGAGCTGCGCGTGCGTGCCGTGCCGATGCTTGCGGCGGCATGTCTGCTTTTTTTCGGGGCAACCGTATATCAGAGAAGCTCGGTTATAGAGCGCTACAATTCGGCATATAATCAGGAGGTTTATGCCAATTTTAACGAAGCACTGTCCCTGATTCCCCAAAAGGCAAGTGTGACGGCAACCACCTTTTTGTGTCCGGCGCTCTCCGACAGGGATATTCTTTATGAATTGTATTACACCGATAAGACCACAGAGTATATTGCGCTTGATCTGCGCACAGGCAGTACGGATTTTAACGTAGAGGATTATTTAAATAACGACCGTTATGAAACCATTTATTATAAGGCATTTCAGATTGCAGTGTTTAGGGATTTGCAGTATAATGATGAAAAATGAGTATTGGAGGAAAGTATCAGCGATGAGAGCATGGGAAAAGAACATTAGGAGAGTAGAACCATATGTACCGGGCGAACAGCCAAAGGTGGATAATGTCATTAAGTTAAATACGAATGAGAATCCGTATCCGCCTGCACCAAAGGCATATGAGGCAGCAAAAGCATTTGATATGGATAAGTTAAGATTATACCCGGACCCGGAGTGTTCTGCACTGGTTCATTCAATTGCACAGTATTACGGCATGGATGATAATGAGGTGTTTACCGGTGTCGGTTCGGATGATGTGCTTGCCATGTGCTTCATGACCTTTTTTAACTCTGAAAAGCCGATATTATTCCCGGATATTTCGTATTCATTTTACAGTGTATGGGCGGATTTGTACCGGATTCCGTATGAAACACCGGCGTTAAACGACAAGTTTGAGATTGTGCCGGAGGATTATTTTAAGGAAAACGGCGGTGTGATTTTCCCGAATCCGAATGCACCGACAGCCCTGCATATGGATTTGGAAAAAGTCGAAGAAATTATCCGTCACAATCAGGATGTAGTTGTCATTGTGGATGAAGCGTATATTGATTTTGACGGCAGGTCTGCAAGAGAACTGGTTCATAAATACGACAACCTGCTGGTTGTACAGACATTTTCAAAATCCCGCTCCATGGCAGGTATGCGAATCGGCTATGCATTTGGTAATAAGGATTTAATCAAGGCATTAAACGATGTGAAGTTTTCATTTAACTCTTATACAATGAATGCACCGACACTGGCATACGGTGTGGCGGCAGTGGAAGATGATGCTTATTTTAAAGAATGTGTGGAAAAAATTAAAAATACAAGAGAAGAAGCGAAAAAGCAGCTTATGGCACTTGGTTTTACTTTCCCCGATTCTACGGCAAACTTTATTTTTGCGACACATCAGCGCGTACCGGCAAAGACGATTTTTGAAGAATTAAAGAAAAGAAATATTTATGTGCGCTATTTTAACAAGCCGCGGATTGACAATTATTTAAGAATTTCCATCGGAACCGATGCGCAGATGCAGGCACTGTATGCCGCATTAAAAGAAATCGTAAATGCATAGGGCAGAGGGAAAAGAACGGAGTAAGAAATGGCAGTCCCATTTGAAAACAGAAATTTTCAGAAAGAACTGGAAAAAAAGTTACAGGAATTACAGCAACAGGACGTAAAACATCTTTTACTGCACAGCTGTTGTGCACCATGCAGCAGTTATGTGATTGAATATCTTTCACGATATTTTCAGATTACGGTGTTTTATTACAATCCGAATATCTCTGCGGAGGAAGAATATCGCAAGCGTGTTCTCGAACAGCAGCGTTTTATCAAAGAATTTCCGGCAAAGTATCCGGTTGATTTTGTCGAAGGTGATTATGAGCCAAGGGTCTTTTTTGATACGGTGAAGGGATACGAACAGTGTAAGGAGGGCGGCGAGCGGTGCTTTTTGTGCTATGAGCTGCGCCTAAAAAAGACGGCGCAGCTGGCGGCAGAAAAAGGATATGACTATTTTACAACCACGCTTACCATCAGTCCGTTAAAAAACAGTGTGAAACTCAATGAAATCGGACTGCGGCTCGGAGAAGAATATGGCGTGCCGTATCTGCTGTCGGACTTTAAAAAGAAAGAGGGCTATAAGCGCTCCATTGAGCTGTCAAAAGAGTATGGTCTGTACCGTCAGAATTATTGCGGATGTGCGTATTCCCGTTGATTTTTCACCGGAAAATGTTATATACTAAAGAGTAGAAAAAACGGATATTCATCATGGAAAACCGCCGGAAAACGGCAGAAATGAGGTATGATTATGGCAAAAAAATTTGCAAAGACATTAGTGGGAATCGGTGCGGCAGCAGTTGCCGGAAAAGTTGCTTACGATAAGTACAAGACCGTAAAGGAAGCTTTTACAAAAGAGGAAAATGAAAGCGTAGATGCAGAAGTTAAAAAGTACAATGCTATTTTTGAAAAGAAAGTTGTAGAAGTAGAAGATGAAGAATTTTCAGGCTGTGAAATCAAGACCGTCGGTGCAAAGGCAGTGCTTGATTTAGGTCTGGCAGTTTTTGAAAAAGACGTTTATATTAACTTTAACAGTACGGCAAGTACACTCACAATTATTCTGCCGGAAGGTGTGAATGTGGCATGTGATATTGAAAAGAGCGTCAGCAGTGTGAAAAATCTTGTGGATAACGTCGACGAGGAAGGAATCCATACGGTATATGTCATCGGTAAGGCGGTTGGCAGCAGTATCGAGATTATTCCTGTGAACTTCTATATGGATGATGATGATGATTTTGAAGATACTGATGAAGATATTTTTGTAGATGAAGACAAACAGGAAGCTGCAACAGAGAAAGAAGCGTTACAGCCATCAGAAGATGGCGAAGCAGACGACAAGCTGGATATTGAAGAAGTTGAATAACCGATGAAGTACAGGGATAAAATCATTGCATATTTAGATACGATAGAGCCGGGGACAGTTTTAAACCTCAACGGACTGTATGAGAAGCAGTTTTATAAGATGTCGCAGGCGGCATTCTTTAAGGCAATGGAGCGGCTGGTGACAGACGGGATTTTACTGCGTGCCGCAAAGGGCATGTATGTCAAAGCCGGCTCGCCAAAGGAAGCACAGGAAGCCGTGTTAAATTACTACTTCGGAGAGAATAACGACAATGGAATGTACATCGGGTATCATTTGTATCACAAGTATGGAATCACGGAAGAAAAAAGTGATGTTGTCGAACTCTATTCCAATAAAATGACAAAGCAGACGGCAAATATCGGCAATATTCATGTGAAAAGAACAACGATTGTATTAAACTATGAGAATACAAGAGTGGTGGAAGCACTGGAGATTTTAGAACATTTTGATGAAATCGAAGGCTTAAACAAACACAAATTTGCACGGTATGCCAGACAGTTTGCAACCGGTTATCAGGATGCGGCGGCAGTCTACGTCATTGAGAATATGAAGTATAAAAAGCGCACGGTTGCGTTTATGAAGAAGATTCTGGATATGTATAAAATGGAAAATTCACTGGGACAGTTTATCAGTTTTGCCACGCGTTACCGGCTTCCGGCAGTACAGCGGGTTGCAAAGTTATAGCCGGCATGATGGCAGCTTTGCCGTGGTATTCTGTAAAAAAATGAATTTAGGGCTTTACAACAGTAAAATATGTGTATATAATACGTGTTATTGCGAGAGCAATAAAAATAAAACATTAAGAAGCAGAGTAGGACTGTGCGCGTTAAGTGCGGATGAACAGGGAGTTGTCATCCGGACGAAAAGAAAGATCTTGCGGTGCACAATCCGCATCCCGCTGCTACATAAATATACATATATTACATCGTGTACCTCTTTATGTAGAGCGAAGGCTACTGCAAAGGAGGTATTTTTATGACAACATTTTTACAAAACTTCAAGGATTCTTCACAGGAATTCAAAAATGTCAAGTCACTGGTAACAGCTGCACTGCTGATTGCACTGCATACGGTTTTAGCGTACTTTGTATCGTTTCAGGTGACACCGTCCCTGCGTATTTCCGTTTCATTTCTGGCAAATGTCGTAACGGGTGCAATGTTCGGACCGGTTGTGGGCTTTATCTGCGGCGGTGTGGGTGACATTGTGCAGTTTGTCATTAAACCGACAGGACCGTATTTCTGGGGCTGGACAATCAATGCAGCACTTGCGGGACTGATTTATGGCGCATTTTTATACAAGAAGTTTCCAAGAAAAGGGAAAGTATTTGACATTGCCTTTTTTATCCGTGTCGTACTGGTGCTGGTAATTGACACACTGCTTGTCAATGTCCTTTTGGGAACATACTGGGTTCATGTGATGTACGGAAAAGGATTTGCATTTTATCTGACGACACGCTTTATGAAAAATATCATTCAGCTGCCGGTAAATATTATCCTCACCTACTATGTCCTGTATTTTGTAAGGGTTATTAAAGAAAAAATAGAATAGTCAAAAGCGGAAAAGAGATTAGTGTGAAAAATAACGCTGATGCGCTTATTCACAGGCTATTTGTTTCTGAGCGAAAACAAATAGCATGATTGCAGATGAGAAATCGCCTGCGCGAATTTCTCATCGCAACTTCACGACAAAGTCGCTCAGAAATGAGGATTATTATGAAAAAAAATTATGATTGCATCGGATATTCACGGCTCAGCATATTATTGCAGACAGCTGCTTGAGCGTTATAAGGAAGAAAAAGCAGAACGCCTGATTCTTTTAGGAGATATTTTATATCATGGTCCGAGAAATGACCTGCCAAAGGAATATGCACCAAAGGAAGTGATTGCAATGCTTAATCCGCTGCGCAATGAAATCCTTTGTGTCCGTGGTAACTGTGATACGGAAGTTGATCAGATGGTACTCGATTTTAATGTATTATGTGAGCAGGCATTTGTCGATGTGAATGGGAAAACACTGGTACTGGCACACGGACACAAGCTGGATGAGAAAAATATTCCGGCGTTAAAAGAAGGAGATTATCTGGTATGCGGTCATACACACATTCCAAAGTGCGAAAAGCGCGGTGATTACACCTATATTAATCCGGGTTCTGTGTCTATTCCAAAAGAAGGAAGCGCACACAGCTATGTTATTTTAGAAGATCAATTTTACTGGAAAGACCTTGACGGAAATGTTTATATGACTGAAAGATAATCTACACAATAATTTATACTTTATTAATTGATTTTGTGGATAAGTATGATACAGTAGATATAGTGAAATGATAAAGAAAGGGCGCTGTTTACCGGCGCGTGTACTGCAATGGAAAGATGGAAAGAACGGATGGCACGGTTTATGATTGGCCGTTACGGCATGGACCAGCTGTCTAAGATGGTAAATTATATCAGCTTTGCTTTATTGATTCTTACTTTATTTACACATAGTATGCTGCTGTATATCCTGGCTGTGGGAGGAATTGTATATTCCTACTACCGTGCATTTTCAAGAAATATTTCAAAACGTTACAGTGAAAATCAGGCGTATTTAAAGGTGAAATACGATGTGTTAAAACGGTTCAATCAGTGGAAGATGCGTATAAAGGACAGCAAGACCCACCGCATTTTTAAATGCCCAAGCTGTTCCCAGAAAATCAGAGTGCCGCGCGGCAAAGGCAAAATTCTGATTAAGTGTCCGAAATGCCGGATTGAATTTACAAGAAAATCATAGATTGAAACAATAAAATTGCCAGAACAGTCTGTGACAAAAAGCATATAATAAAAGAAAAGCAAGAAAGCTGCTGTGCATAGGTGCATAGCAGCTTTTTTAGGAGCAAAATGGCAGACCAGAAACTTGAAAACCTGTTAAATATCAGCCTGCAGGCGACGAAGGAGGAACGGGAAAAGTCAGAAGAGCTCGGCATCGGATATGACCCGGAGCAAAATACATGGGAGCTGATTGTGCGCTATACGGGCAGCTTAGACGGGCTTAGGACACGCTATCCGCAGATTCGGATACGGGAACTGTTAAACCAATATGCAGTGCTTATTGTGCCGGAAACGCTGGTAGATGCAGTTTCGCAGGAAACGGTCATAGAGTATGTCGAAAAACCCAAACAGCTGTATTTTGAATTACAGGCAGGCAAAGCTGCATCCTGTATCAATGCAGTACAGCAGGGGATGAATAATCCGTTTGGACTTTTCGGAAAAGGAACGATTGTTGCCGTGATTGATACTGGTATCCGCGCAGAAAGCATGGAATTCCGTAATGCGGACGGCAGTACACGCATTTTAAATATATGGGACCAGACAACCGGAACCGAGTATGACAGAAGCCAGATTGATGAAGCTTTGCAAAATGAAACAAAAGATACAGCAGGTATTCCCGGAGCGGATGTATTAGGACACGGTACACAGGTTGCTGCGATTGCCTGCGGCAGCAGCGGTGTGGCAGCTCAGGCGGACATTTTGGTAGTAAAACTGGGACTTGCGGCTAAGAACGGATTTCCACGTACGACACAGTTAATGGAAGCACTGGATTATGTAGTCAGGAAAGCGATAGATTACGGGAAACCGCTTGCGGTCAACATCAGTTTTGGCAACAATTACGGGGACCATACCGGTAGTTCTCTGTTAGAAAATTTTATTAATGATATTGCAGACAGCTGGAAATGTTCTATCTGCATCGGGAGCGGCAATGAGGGGCTGGGAGCAGTCCATACAGGCGGAACGCTGACAGAAGATATGGAAGAAACGGTTGAGCTTGCTGTTAGCAGTTATGAAACGGGACTCAGTATCCAGATATGGAAAGATTACTGGGACGATATTGCCGTGGAAATCATTGCGCCGTCCGGCAGAAATCTGGGGCGGATTCAGGAGAACAGCCGTGTCAGCCGGATCCGTTATGAAGATATGGAACTGCTTACATATTTTGGAGAACCTTCGCCGTTTAGGATTCGTCAGGAAATCTATATTGATATGATTCCACAGACAGTATATATACAATCCGGATTGTGGAAACTCAGGCTGATTCCGCGTTCTATCCGGAACGGACGGTATGATATGTGGCTGCCTGCACAGGGCGCGCTAAACTTTGGGACGGGATTTACAAGCCTGACAGCGCATCGACATTTACCATTCCGTCTGCGGCGGCAAAAGCAGTGACAGTGGGGGCGTATGATGCGGGAACGGGCAGTGCGGCTCCGTTTTCGGGGCGGGGTTATATCGTGGAAATCGGTGGAAGCCTGATGGTAAAGCCGGAGCTTGCAGCACCCGGTGTTAATGTGCTTGTACCATCGGTATCCGGCATGGCACGTGTGAATGGAACGTCCTATGCCACACCTTTTGTAACAGGCAGTGCGGCACTTTTAATGGAATGGGGCATTGTGCGTGGCAATGATGCATTTCTTTATGGTGAAAAATTAAAGGCGTATCTGATTAAAGGGGCAGAACCGCTGGCGGGAGCAGCAGTGCCTGATACACAGACAGGCTGGGGAAGACTGTGTCTGAAAAACAGTCTTCCACAGGCATAAAAGACATAATAATCAAGATATAATATCCGGGAACTAAAAAAGTGGCGTACCACAGTAAGAAGCTGTAGTGCGCCACTTTTTTAATATGTGCTTTTAAATTAAGGATTCATACAGTTCTGTAATATCAGCAACACTGGTTTCCTTTGGGTTGCCCGGACGGCATGCATCATCATAAGCAGACTGTGCAAGGAAAGGAATATCCTCTTTCTTTACAATATCTTTTAAGTTTTCAGGGATACCAACATCCTTTGCGAGCTTCTTAACAGCATCAACAGCAGCTTTGCGGTATTCTTCCTGAGTCATGGATTCAGTTCCTTCCACACCCATAGCCTGTGCGATATATTTATACTTATCACCGGTTGCTTCTGCGTTATATTCCATAACAGTCGGAAGAATAATTGCATTTGCGATACCGTGCGGTGTATCATATAATGCACCGAGTGGGTGTGCCATGGAATGTACAATACCAAGACCGACGTTTGAGAAGCCCATGCCTGCGACATACTGACCGAGTGCCATGCCTTCCTGCCTTCCGGTGTGTTATCAACGGCACCGCGCAGAGAGCGGGAAATGATTTCGATAGCCTTTAAGTGGAACATATCGGATAATTCCCATGCACCGGCAGTAATATAACCTTCAATGGCATGTGTGAGGGCATCCATACCGGTTGCGGCAGTTAAGCCCTTTGGCATAGAAGACATCATATCCGGATCAATAAAGGCAACAACCGGAATGTCATGTGGGTCTACGCACACCATTTTACGGTTCTTTTCTGCATCAGTAATAACATAGTTAATCGTAACTTCGGCAGCAGTACCGGCAGTCGTAGGAACTGCAAAAATAGGAACAGCCTTATTTTTTGTATCAGCAACGCCCTCTAAGCTGCGTACATCAGCAAATTCAGGGTTTTTAATGATAATACCGATGGCTTTAGCTGTATCCATAGAAGAACCGCCGCCGATTGCTATGATATAATCAGCGCCGGAAGCTTTGAATGCTTCTACACCGGTCTGTACATTTTCAATCGTTGGATTCGGTTTAATGTTAGAGTACAATTCATAAGGCAGTCCGGCGCCGTCTAATACGTCCAATACCTTTTTTGTAACACCGAATTTTACCAAATCCGGGTCAGAGCATACAAAAGCTTTTTTAAAAGAACGTCCTTTTGCTTCATCTACAATGCTTTTGATTGCACCTGCACCATGATAAGAAGTTTCGTTGAGAATAAATCTGTTTGCCATAATAAAGTCCTCTCTTTCTGTTAAAACTTATATAACATCCTTTTGCTTTTAAGAAATGCAGTTTCAGGCACTGCATTTTGCAACAAAGTCATCGTGAAACTGTTTGTAAGGACAAGGACGTCCGAAGAAGAAGCCCTGACTGTAGTCGGGACCGACCTGTTGGAGGCGGATACGTTCTTCTTCTGTTTCAATGCCCTCTACACAAAGTTTCAAATCCAGATGATGTACCATGTCGCTCATTAAAGACAAGAGGTTGTAATCATATTCATTTGACAGTGCCTTTGCAGTAAAGGAACGGTCAATTTTAATAATGTCCGGTTTTAATTCATACAGATAATGAAAATTAGAATAACCGGTACCAAAATCATCTAATGCAAGACGGATGCCTTCGGATTTTAAAGAACCCCACAGGCTTGTAAAGCGCGGGTCGGATTCCAGCAGTCCGCTTTCTGTTAATTCAATTACGACATTAGCCGGGTTGACTTCAAATTCTTCAATGGCAGCAGCAATTTCACTGATAATGTCACTTTTCATAATTTGAATATAAGAAACATTAATGCTGATCTGAAAATTTGGAATTACCCGCTGGATTTTTTTACCGCAGGCAAGTGCCTGACGCATAATCCATCGTCCTGCCGGAATAATCAGCCCGGTTTCTTCCAGAATCGGAATAAATTCGGCAGGGGAAATCATGCCAAGTTCTGCACAGTGGAAACGCATTAAGGTTTCAGCACCGTACAAAGTGTTGTCTTCAGCGTGAAACAGTGGCTGAAAGTAAGCTTCAAAACCTTCAAAGTGATTTAAAATAGACTGGCGCAGAATTTTTGTAATCTGTTTTTTACGCAGAAAATTTTCATAATCCTTTGAAGTGAAAATATTGTAACGGTTTTTGCCGTTGCGTTTTGCTTCATTTAAGGCAAATTCTGAAATCTTCATAATATTGGAATAAGACTTTTCCCAGACATCTGCACAATTTAAAATGCCGCCGGAAATTGTAAATACAACTTCATAGTGGTTATCTTCCACAAACTGCTGGAGCTGCTGGCGGATCCGTGCATACAAAGCGCAGGCTTCATCGACAGTGCCACCCATAAAATCCACAATGACAAATTCATCTGCGACAATCCGGTAGAGCATCTGACCGGGTTTGATACAGGAAGAAATACACTGTGCGGTTTTTTTTAAGACCATATCGCCGTATTCTGTACCGAATTTTTCATTAATTTCCTTAAAATCATCAAGACCGAGCCGCAGCAGATATCCGGATGGAAAGGCTGCATAATAATCCTCCAGATAAGAGCGGAGACTGGATTCGCCTAAAAGACCGCTGACATCATCGGCTTTCTGTCTGCCTCCGATTTCATTAATACAGCCAATCATATAGTGCGGAACATTCTTTTCATGTACAATATATCCACGGCAGTTAATCCATACAGGCTGCCCTTTTTTATCAATCCAGCGGTACTGCATATTGTGAAAATCTTTTCTGCCTGCAATCAAATCATTCAAATCGGTCTGTAATGCTGCAAGGTCAGGGGCATAGACAAAATGCCGGTGATTTTCAATGACATTATGAAAAGCAGTTCCCGGAAGCGGAAAACGTTCCGCTGCGTGAGGGGAAATATAATAATAGTCATTTGTAAAATCATATACGTATAAATGATCATCAATGCAGGGGTTTAATAAATCAATGACTGTACAAATTTGTTCAACAGTCATGTCAGGCGATGAATGTTCCATAATAAGCGGCCTCCCTATAGCTAAGCTGGTATAGTTTTATAAATGTCTTTACTAAAGATGATTATATGCTATATTGTTAGACAATGCAATGAGAAAAAGGGACTTTTTTGTTAAAATAGACTGAAAAATGTTGAATAAATAGAAATTTACATCACTTTTACATAAAGCACACATAAGTAAAAAATGTGTAAATTTAAAAAATTAAAAATACATTAAAACAAATAAAAAATGGAATAATGGGTTGAAGTTTAAAACGAAATCTAGTATCTTATTATAAATAAGAAGTTATTAACAGGCATACAAAATCAGGAGGAACATTATTTATGAAATTCAGTGGACTGACAGACCGGGAAGTTGAACATTCCAGACAGCAGTATGGTCAAATGCAATACCGGATTCACAACCAACGACATTTTGGGAAGCGTTTAAAGAGACTTTTGGCGACCCGATGATTCGGATTCTGCTGATTATCGCAGGATTGATGATTGTTATGTGGGTACTTGGATATGCAGATATTTATGAGCCTGCGGGAACGATTGTGGCAGTATTAATTGTAGCATTTGTTTCGGCAAAGACCAGTGTGGCAAGTGATACAAAGTACAGGGAATTAAAAGGCAGTACGAAAAAGGACCAGTGCAAGGTCTACAGAAATGGTGTCATTACAGTACTTGATGTCGAAGATGTGGTTGTTGGTGATAAGATTCTTTTGCAGTCCGGGGATAAGATTCCTGCAGACGGGGTGCTGCTGTCCGGCAGTCTGCGTGTAGATAATTCTGCATTAAACGGAGAAGCGGAGGAATGTAAAAAAGAGGCGGCAGATGGCAGTACTGCATTTCCAGAGGACATTACAGGCGATACATTTGTCGATGAACATTCACTGTTTCGCGGTGCGGTTGTATTTGATGGCGAAGGGGTGTTGGATGTCCGCAAAGTCGGCTTAAAGACAATGATGGGGAAAATGGCAGAGGAGATGCAGGAGGATGAACCGGATTCTCCGTTAAAGGTCAAGCTTGGAAAACTGGCAAATCAGATTTCACGCTTCGGTTATATTGGTGCAGTTGTCATTGCAGTGCTTTATCTGGCGCATTTTATAATTCTTTCAGGCGGAGCAACTGCATTTTTTGCAATGGGATTTGAAGCGGTGTTTACAAAAATTGTAGAAGCTGTTTCGCTGGCGGTTGTTATTATTGTATGTGCCGTGCCGGAAGGCCTGCCATTGATGATTTCACTGGTACTGATGCAGAATACCAGTAAAATGTTAGACCATAATGTATTGGTAAGAAAAGCTGAAGGGATTGAAACAGCAGGGTCTTTAAATATTCTGTTTAGTGATAAGACAGGTACAATTACAAAGGGAAGTCTTGAAGTCGTGGAATTTTTCACGGCGGACGGAAAAACCATTCCAATAGATGAATTGAGCCGTCACAGTAAGGTAAAAGGCTACGTAGACCTTGCAATCGGCAAAAATACACAGGCAATGTTTGACAGCCGTCATCAGGTTATCGGCGGTAATGCGACCGATCAGGCGCTGATGAAATTTATCGGTGAAAATACATTCCGCGCATTTCAGGAAGATAAGGATTGCCAAGTAACGGCATTTCAGGGCTTTAATTCCAAAAATAAATTCAGCCAGGCAAGGGTGGAAAGCTTTGGCAAGACCTTTTATAAGGGTGCACCGGAGCGTCTGCTTGCAAAGGCAGAAAGTATCTGGATGCAGAAGGCACGGTTTGTCCGTTAGACCATGCCGCATTAAATGCCAAAATCGACGAACTGGCGGCAAAAGCCATGCGTGTTCTGGCATTTGGGTATTCCGGGTGTGAACTTAAAGAAAATGAAATTCAGGATGATGTTGTACTGATTGGTCTGGTGGGAATCCGCGATGATGTAAGAAGTGAGGCAAAAGAGGCTATCCGGGAAGTGCAGGAAGCCGGTATACAGGTTGTCATGATTACGGGAGACAGACTGGAAACGGCAGTCGCCATTGCAAAAGATGCAGGACTTTTACAAAAACCGGAAGATAAGGCGATTTCATCTGCCCAGTTAAATAAAATGTCTGACGAAGAAGTGAAGCATATAATCCCGCATATCCGCGTAATTGCCCGTGCACTGCCAACAGATAAATCCAGAATGGTGCGGCTGTGTCAGGAAATGAATCTTGTTGTCGGCATGACGGGGGACGGTGTCAATGACTCTCCGGCGTTAAAGCGGGCAGATGTCGCTTTGCCATGGGAAGTGGTACAGAAGCTGCCAAAGAAGCCGGAAAAATTGTAATATTAGATGACAATTTCAAATCTATTAAGGATGCCATCTGGTATGGAAGAACAATTTATCACAATATTTTAAAGTTCTGCCGTTTTCAGCTTGTGATTAATATGGCGGCGGTGATTATCAGTGCTGTTGCTCCATTTTTTGGAGTAGAAGAGCCGTTAAAGGTGACACATCTTTTATTTGTCAACCTTGTTATGGATGGACTGGGGGCGATGATGCTTGGAAATGAACCGGCGCTTGAAAAATATTTAAAGGAAAAACCGCGCCGTCGAGATGAAAATATTGTCAGCCCACAGATGATGATGCAAATCGGAGTAATGGGAGTGTGGCTGGTTGTTATCAGTTTCTTATATTTAAAACTGCCGTTTTTTAAGCAGTTATTTGCAGTAGACGGACAGTATAATGCGCTGGCACAGGAACAGCATTTAACAGGATATTTTGTATTGTTTATACTTAGTGCGTTATTTAATGGATTTAATGTCCGCGATGACGGTTTTGGAATATTTAAACGATTAAAGGAAAATCCGGATTTCTTAAAGGTTTTCTTTATCATTATTGCGGTTCAGGCATGCATTGTCAATGCAAAAAGAGTGCCATTTGTGGTATTTGACTGGATCGGCAGTATGTTTAGCTGCGTACCGTTTAGCATGAAAGGCTGGATTGTGGTTGTTCTGCTTGCAATGACCATGATACCGGTAGATTTGCTCCGGAAATGTAGTTCGATCGATGTACAGCTACGTACGTCTGAGCATCGATCGATGTACAGCTACGTACGTCTGAGCATCGATCGATGTACAGCTACGTACGTCTGAGCATCGAATCG